>JACLAD010002971.1_pt1 | contig 69478 bp, 66 predicted proteins | sample 8027901 | NCBI WGS metagenome assembly JACLAD01 (sample SAMN15725071, study PRJNA655200) | protist metagenome | isolation source: fluorescence activated cell sorting (FACS) single amplified genomes of... | place: Spain: Blaines Bay Microbial Observatory, Mediterranean Sea | collected 2016-07-05 | reverse complement strand
GGTTGATGTTGTTGTGCCATGCCATCGGCGCAGTCACGATGATGCTTGTTGCTGGAAGGATGATCCAATCATTCGGCAGCCGCCTTCCGGTAATTGTGGGAGGGTGTCTGTTGATTTTATTGCTTCCTTTAGTTTTTTGGTTGGATCAGATTCCGATCATCATCCTCGTTCTGATCATTGCTGGAGCTGGGATCGGAACTATGGATGTAGCAATGAACGCTCAAGCTGTGATTGTGGAAAATGGATTGGGAAAGCCCATCATGTCATCCTTCCATGGACTCTGGAGCCTGGGAGCAATGACCGGAGGGGCGACAGCAACCTTTGCCCTGACTATGGGTTTTACACCTCTTCAACACGTAGCATTCTCCTCTTTCATTTTGACAATGATCCTTGGGGCTTCATCCCTCTCGATGATTCCCTCCAGTCAGGAAGAAAAAGGTGAAAAAACTCCATTACTGGTGAGACCCTCTGGGAAAGTTCTTTCGCTTGGTCTTTTGTGTTTGCTAGGAATGGTTTCAGAGGGTACTGCTGTGGACTGGTCAGCAATCTATTCAAGCTCAGTCTTGAATGCCTCGCCAAGCCAAGCCGCTCTGACCTTCACTATATTTACGATGACCATGATGATTGGCAGACTGACTGGTGATTGGGTGATCCTGAAACTCGGTAGGGTTCAACTCGTCAGGTACACTGCAGCACTTGGTGCAGTTGGGTTGGGTTTGGGGTTGATGTGGGGAACAACGTTTTCAGCCTGGCTCGGTTTTGCTTGCTTGGGGTTTGGCTTGGCAAACATTGTCCCAATCATGTTTGGGGAGGCGAGCCGTATTCCAGGTGTCTCTGCTGGGACTGGGATCGCTGGAGTTGCTACTTTGGGTTACTGCGGGTTTTTATTAGGACCACCGATGGTTGGATTTTTGGCCGAATTGATTGGGCTGCAAGGGGCTTTGGGGTTGATCGTTGTTTTTTGTGTTATCCTCGGAATCTTTGGCCCAGGAATGCTCGATCAAAACAAGGCAACAAAAAACTAAAGTGAAATCCTTGCCTGCTAAGCATTTTGAAGATCTTGTTCGGTACCAACAGTCTGGATGTCATTAATTTTGCGAAGAATGTGATGCCTGAGTGCATCCACGCAGGCTTCCAAATTTCTGCCCCGCAAGACTTCCAACAATGAGACATGTCGATTGGCATGTTCGCTCAGTTCATTTTTGGTATGTGGGTAAAGCACATGCTCCAAGGACCAAATGAAATTAGAGGCTCCTGAAAGCTTCCAACTTCGGCTGAGAATCCGGTTTTGTGCAGCATCCATCATCAACGTATGAAATTCCATATCGAGTTCGATATCTGAGACAGGGTCCAGTTCATCAGCGGCGGCAAACATAGATTGAATCAAGCGTTCGAGATGATCACAGTGCCTCTGCCAATCTCTGGAATTCATCCTCTCCAATGCCTGTTTAAGTGCCAATTCCTCCAAAGCAACTCGAACATGAAGGCCATCCTGAAGCTCCTCAGTGTCAAAGCTAGCGATATAGGTCCCATTTTTCGGATGGACTTCAATGAAGCCGTGAAGTTCCAGAGTACGAATGGCTTCACGTACGGGAGTTCGGCTGACCCCCAACTGTTCACTCAATTCAACTTCCGAGATCTTATCGGAAGCCTTTAATTTTCCGGTGATAATTGCGTTTCTGATCGAAGTGAGAACCTGATCTCTGAGGCTAGAACGATCAATTTTTTCTAGAGGTCGGATGTTGCTCAATGGAGAACTACTTTCTGAGCTTTCAGTCTTTCCAAGATTCATCACTCGGGGCACCACGATTCAGCAGTTTGCAGGAGTAAACAGCTTCCGGATCAAAGGGGAATGCTGCTTCAACTTCAGGAGTGATTTCAATCCCAATTCCTGGTGTAGTTGGACAAATGATGTGTCCCTTCTCGATTCGTAAACTATCAGCGAGCAATACATCGCCAAGAGGAAAAGCCAACATTGGGTACTCAACCAATTTGCCTCCCAGCCCAAATGCCGCATGGTAATTGGCCATCATTGCGACAGGCCCTCCCCAAGCATGAACCACTGCCGCCGTTTTTGTTTCCTCCGATGCTGCAAAAATCTCTTCCAACGCAGAAAAACCACCAATCACAGAAGCATCAGGCTGAACAAATTCGTACACATGATCTCTCATTCGGCTGATCATGTCCCATGGCGTGGTAATGATTTCTCCTCCACAAACTGGAACACGAGTCTTTTTTCTCAATTTTTTGAATCCTTCGGTATCATGTGGCCCAATTGCTTCCTCAACAAAGGCCATCTCCTGTCCTGAAAGATTCTGAGATTGTTCAATGAACCGAACAACATCGTTGACGGCTTGAGGAGGATTTGCCAGATTTTGGCACATGTCTACTCCTACCTTCATTCCTTTGTTGTTTGCCTCCTTTAAGACCCAAGCAGTTCGATGAATATCAGTTTTGACCGAACGTATTTTAAAGAGATCAATGCCTAATTTTGAGAGCATGTCCATCTCTTCGGTGAAATGCTCTTTGGTATCACAGATGCCCCCACTCCCATAAGCTCTTATACTTCTGTCGGGAAAATCCGTAAAAAGCTGCCAAGCGGGCACACCCATACTTTTTGATTGGCCATCTACCAACGCGATTTCGAAAGCACTGATCACATGTCGTGCAGCTCCTTGCAGAGACCAATAATCGCAGATTCTACACAAGTCACGAATTCGCTCCTTGCGGTCATATGCATCCGTACCTACCAGATGGGGTCTGCACAAGTCCACAATGGCTCTGAAAACTTCGGGAGCAAACACAGCGAGGTAACCTTCCCCAACCCCCTTTACTCCATTGTCCAGAGTAATCTCCACCATGCCCACCGTGCGTTTAGGACCATTCGGAAAACACTCAAGAATTTCGGGATGATCTGCATGGGCGTAAGGAGAACTCAATAATAAGGTTCTTATTTGACTGATCAATGGCATCTCAGTACCCCTTACTAAGGTCAATTTCGTTAATCAACTCTTCTCCTTTTCGGAGTCGCTGAAGATTATTATCGAAGAAATCCAATTTTCTGTCAGTTTCTTGGGGCATTCCTCCAGAAGTATGTTGAGTCAGAAGAAGATTAGGGGTAGTCCAAAGTGGATCATTCTCACCTAAAGGCTCATCATCGGTGACATCTAGCACAGCTCCAGCCAGCTGTTCTGTTTCCAGCATCTGGATCATCGCTGGTGTATCGACGATGTTGCTGCGACCAAAATTCAAAAAAATTGCGTGTTTGGGTAGTAAAGCTAGGCGCAGTCCATCCAGAATATTGTTGGTCTGGGGAGTGGCGGGAACGCTACTAACTAGGATGTCTGCTTGTTTCAGTGCTTGCTCTAATTCAGCTGTGTTGAAGTCCCTACCAAAAATAGAAATCTCACAATGAAAGGGTGCCAAGTAAGCAAGCAGCTGCTGATGGATGGCACCTCTACCGATGAGAACAACCTTTCTTCCCATCAATGTTCTCAGTGATTCACGCAAGTCATCCCCGGCCCATTCCCTCTTCGTTTGCATCACTGCGAGTTGATTCAACTGGCGATAAAGCGAAAAAATCCCACCCAAGATAGATTCAGCGACAGGGACTCCGAAGAAACCCTTAAGATTGGTGATCTTAAGATTCTTTTGATGAATAAGTTCTGCATGTGGCAAGTACTCTCCAAACCCCACTGATATCAATTGAATCCACTTCAATTGATCCACATGTTTCAGCCACTCCGCTGGAGGATTCCCAAAGCAAATAGAGGAGTCGATAAAATCCACAGGAGGATTAGTCTCGTTTTCATTTCCCCGGAAAAAACTGGCTTGCTCCACCCCTTGAATTCTTAGCAATCGTTCTTGCTGTTGCTCATCAAGCTTTTGATAAGAGTAAACTTTCATGCAGCAATTACTCTAGGGGTTCCACATTGAATCAACATTTGACGTGCTTCTTCACGGTATTGTTCACGGATATCCCTTGTGGGCGGACGGCAACGACTGGATGGGAGCCCGATCAGTTCCATACAAAGCTTATCGACAAAGCCATCTCCTACTGTGTATGTCTGTTCAATTTTTTTCCAGAGTCGATAGTAGGGCAAAGCCTCTTTAATCATGTCCAGTTCCACTTGTTTGTAGTCACCCTTTTCCAAAGTAGCCAACAGCTTGACACCCCACTCTGGCCAGTGATTACAGAGATGAACTTCGAAAGCCTTTGCTCCCAGCATATGACTGATAGGGAAAAGGAGGTCATTATCAATGACTGTCAATTTAGATGAGAAGGTCTGAACCACATCCTCAAACTCCATCGCTACAGATCTTTTCGTAGCCCATTTGAGACCAACAACTTGTGGAATTTCAATCAATCGCTCCACCATTCCAAAAGACACCTCAGCACTTGTCCAGAAGGTGTTGTAGATAATCAGACCAATCTTTGCGGAGCGACTGACAGCCAAGATGTGTTCGTAAAAATCATCTTGGGTATGGTTGAAGTAAAACGGGCAGGAAACCTGGATGAATGAAGCTCCAATTTCTTCAGCTGCCTGGGCCAGTCGCTGAAGCTCCATGGTGCTGGTCGTCTGAGCTCCCACTGCGACAGGGATCTCTCCAACTCGAACTCGCTCCTCAAAACTCATTGTTGAAAAATCCCCTGCCGCACCGCCTGCCAGTAAGACCGCATTCTGCCGATTGATTCCGTTACTCCTCAAGAAAGAGATGTGTTGCCGAATTCCATCTTCATTGATGGTCATGTCAGGATCGTTGAACAACGTCGGAATTGTGATGTAAAGACCCTCAAGGTCTTTTTTCAATTGGGAATAATCCATAGTTCAATAGTGTTTGGTGTGAAGTTGAATCAACTCTGCCTCACTTCTTCCATGAAGGAGACGAATTTCATAATGCTTGACGGCAAGGTAGCTGCGCAAAAATTCTTGATCGAATTTCTTAAGGAAGTCTATATCGTGCTCAAGTTGGTGAAGACAATCCTCCAGCGTTTCAGGCAAACGATGAATATTGGGATGTTTGTTCTTTTGTGCACTTGATGTGGGTACAATAGGGACTTCTGTGATGTTTTTTGCCAATCCCAGCATACCAGCATGAATCATCCCGGCTAGCATGAGATAGGCATTCGCGCTGGCATCAGCTGTTCGCATTTCGAAATGAGTGGCCTGATCGCCCTCTCCAATCTGTGTCATTCGAATTGCTGCCTTACGGTCAGCTTCTGCAAAATTGTTATAGTAGGCGGTCCAACGGGGTGGCTTATAGCGCATCGGTGAGATCACACTGGGCGATGTGAAAGCGAGCAGGCCCGCCAGATGACTAAGCAATCCATTAAGGAACGCTCCTGCGAGTTCAGAAACCTTCCCGTTAGCTCCGAGGTTACATGGTTGTCCATTCAATTTGCGTAACGAAAAATGAATATGCAGGCCGCTGCCTACCTTGGCTTGATCAACAATCGGTGAAAATGATAGATGCCGCTTCCGCTTGGTGGCGAGAATCTGACCAATGGCTTTGCTGAGCACCAATTGATCGGCGGCTTCCATTGGGGAGGTGCGATTGATCGTCAATTCGTATTGTGAAGTGCCATTCTCAGAGTGTATTGACTTCAATCCCACACCAGAACTAATCAATAATTCTGCGTACTCGGCAAGAAATGTTTCTTCCTCAATAAAGGATTCAAGAGAGTAAGCATTCAAATAGCTGCGCAAGTTATCCAATAGATAGAATTCCAGCTCAATACCGATTTCGAGTTCCAGTTGATAGTTTGTTCGAAGTTGGTTGAGGGCATCCTCCAGAATACTTCTTGTACAAGAACCCCACGGTGAACCATTCAGGTTAAGAAATTTACCAAAGAGCAATCTGCTGTTTATCAGTCCATCCTCATTTTTAATGCTTATTGGTTTTTCTAGAGCTGGAACAAATTGTAGATCACCGACCTCCACGTCAGGCAATGGGGTTAGAGCACCAAAGAAAGTAATCAGAGCGTTGCTTGGAATCCATCCTGTTTTACAGTCTTGAATCGGTTTTTCAGCAGGATTACAAAGAGTTTTTCCTCTCAAAATTCCAGAGAAGTCATCTTGGCAGATGTGTAAGAAGTCTTCCGGAAAGCTCATGTGTTAGCCTCTCCTTTGTGAAATATGCCATGGAATCATCAGCCGCTCGACCAGAGTAACAATTCCAAAAAGGCCGAGTCCCAAAAGGGTCAAAAGGAATATTCCAGCGAAAGCTAGATCAGGTCTCATATTGCCAGTGACAATTTGAATGTAGAAGCCTAGGCCTTGGTCACTACCAATGAATTCTGCAATAGCGGCCCCAACGGTAGCATTGATGGCGGCGTACTTGATGCCCACAAAACATTGAGGTAGAGCAAAGGGGATGCGAATCTTCAGGAAAATTTTGATTCTAGAGGAGCCAGTGATTTGGGAAAATCGATCCAATTCCTGACTCAAGGAGCCAAAGGCCAGAATCGCATTTAGAACAATCGGGAAGAAACATACCAAAAAGACAATAATGACTTTTGGGAGCAGGCCAAAGCCCAGCCAGGAAATGAATAAGGGGGCAAAAGCAATCTTAGGGACCATTTCCACGCTGACGAGGAATGGATACAACGTTTTGCGAAGAATATTCGAAAAAGTAATCGCGACTCCAATGGGAATCGCCAGGCAGATTGCTACCACAAATCCCAGAACAGTTTCCAAGCCAGTGATATAGGTGTATTGCATCAAACGGGGGAGGTCGGCAGCAGAGTTTGTAATGATTTCTGAGGGCTTGTTGAGGATGTATTGTGGAACCTCAAACCAATCAATCGACCATTCCCAGAATAGGAAGAAGCAAGCGAAGAAGGCAAACATCATCCATGATTCAGAGACCCAACGAACCAAACGCTTCAGGGCTTTTCCACTCATAGAACCCCATAGCCGTGAAAAACCGAGTGAATGTCCCCAATGTACTGAATAAATCTTGGATCCTGTTTGACAGCTAGGTTTCTTGGGTAGTCCATTTCAATGTCAACGACTTTATCGATTTTTCCTGGACGAGGGCTGATCAGATAGACCCGAGTTGACATCTGCACAGCTTCCTCAATGCTATGAGTTACCATCACTACGGTTGGTTTTTTGTCGAGCCATAGCTTCTGCAAATCTCCTCGAATATTTTCACGAGTCATCGCATCCAACTTGCCGAGTGGTTCATCCAGTAAAAGTGTCTGAGGTTGATGAATCAAAGCTTGGCAGAGTGCTGCTCTTTGCTGCATTCCACCTGACAGTTCATGGGGCATTCTTTGCTCCATACCCTTGAGCGAGACTGAATTCAATAAAGAGTCGATTTGCTCACGAAAATTTTCTGGTCTCTCCCCTCTCAATTCCAACTGTAATTCGATATTTCCAAGAACCGTTCTCCAGGGAACAAGGGTGCTATCCTGAAACATGACCCCAATGTCATTTCTCGGAGACTGAACCGAGGTCTGATTCAAAAAAATTTTCCCTGAAGAGGGTTTTTCTAGACCAGCCAGCATCATTAACAATGTGGATTTTCCACAACCGGAAGGGCCAAGCAGTGAGACAAACTCTCCATGCTTAATGTCCAAATCAGCTGGACCAAAGGCGACTAAGGGCCCATCATCAGTCACGAAGGCCTTAGAAACCCCCTGAATCTTAATTGCTGTATTCAAGATAACGAATAGGGGAGATGGGAGGTTTTAACACACCTCCCATAAGAGTTTAATTATATCAGGGAATGAACTGATTAGTGTAGAATGCCGAGGATGGATTATTTGTTTGCAGATCATTGAACTCTTTCATCAGCGAGATCATGTCTTCCCAGTCGGAGGCTACGTGATAGCCAAGTTTCCGACTTGTATTCCCCTTTGAGTAAAGAATTCCAAGAGTAACATCCAAAACAGATCGTGCTTGGGCAATGCCTGCTTCTTCTGCCATGGTACCTCCAACAATATCTGCCATAGACTTGACTGCCATGTCCGGGTTTTTCTCCGTTTCCTTGTAGGCAATCACAGAAGCACGAACAAAGCGCTCGACCAATCCAGGATTGTTTTCCAGGGTGTCTTGATGCGTAGAAATGCAGTAGCCAACCTGATTCACACCATAATCAGAGTAGGCAAAGGATACGGGATCATCCCCACCATTTGCTTTGATTTCGGCTGGCTTGTCATCCAAACCCCCGAGAATAGCCACTGCTCCTCCTGAACCTTGGAGGTAGCTTGAAACCAAGGCACCATCAGGTACATTGGTCAGATTGACATCACTGACTGACATGCCATTGTTCTGAAGGACTAGCGGGAAGAAGGTATTCACTCCTGCATTGGCAGTTGTCAGAATTTTCTTCCCTTTCAGATCCTGAACAGTTTTTACGCCACTATCCGGTCTAACAAGAATTGCCTCCGTCCCGGTTGCGTCAATCACTCCGACAGAAACAATTGGAGCCCCCTTGGCTGCCAGATTCACCATTGCTGCACAAGACCCGTAAGCAAAATGGCTGTCTTTGTTTGCTACAAGTCGGTGTGCGGAAGATGAACCGTTGCCAGAGCGAATATCGAGATCAATCCCGGCGGCTTTGTACAACCCCTTATCCTTGCCATACGCAAATCCCGCATGTGAGCCATAATACATCCAATTTAGTCGTAACCTAACTTCATCAGCAGCCTCGACAGTCGCTACAGATGTCAGTAGGACTAAGCTCAAGATAGAGATGATTTTCTTCATTTGAACTCCTGAACAATTGCGGACATTACCGCGTGATTACAAAATGGAGAAATGTTACACTGTACTTCACCCAAAACAATGAAGCGAAGTCTACGAACTTAAAATATGTTCGCCTTCAACTTGTATACATTATAAAAATGATAAGTCTACTTTATTAAGTAAGTATGAGCGAAAAAATCCAAGAAATCTTGTCAGCTTACCAAATTTATGGAGGCTACATTGTACGAACTAGTTCAATTGGATATGGGAGTTGATAAATAATGAAACGAAAATCAATTCATAAGGAAGGAGGAGGCATGATATCAAAATTTCCCATGTAGTCTTTTCCAGTAAGCATAAGAGCACTATTGCTCCACCTTTCGCCCAAATTTACGAAAGGCACGGTCAGCCTTGGGGAGATTCCAAGTCTTCTGGTTTCGGATTCATTAGGTAGCGATGAATGAAGTGTACTTCCATCAAAAAATATAAATTCTCCGGGATTCAATTCTACGAATATAGAATTATTGGACTCAAAAGCATCAATATCCGCAGTCTTCTCAAACATCTCTAAACCGTCATTCTGAATATGTGGGCACAGCTTTTTATGGCTACCAGACAAGATTTGCATACATCCATTTGATTTTTCTACATGATCAATAGCTATCCAAGCAGATAATATGACATTGGGTGAAGGTTGAAAATATGCACTATCTTGATGCCAGGGAACACCAGTATCCCATTCATCTTGTTGGCTTAAGGGCAATTTGAGCTGAAAATTGCTTCTCCAGAGAACAATATCAGGTCCCAATATACTTTCTGCCTTTTTTGCCAAATTTGGATGAGTTAGTAACTGATACACCGTTGAATTATCCAAATGCCGATTATGACAGAAATTTTTTTCATCTATTTTACTTTCAAGGGCTGGTTCAAAAATTTCAATATCAAGCTTTTTTCTGAACTCAGCCATTTCTAATTCTGAAATTAGTGTTAACGGTCCGATCCAACCGTTATCGTGATATTGCTGTACTTCGTGCTTGGATAAACCTTGGCAATTTTGATTCATAGAGAATTTCTCGTCCAAAATTGTCAAAAACTATTGGATCTAGTCCTAAAAAGTTTAAAAAAGGACGATTTGAGAGCAATCTGAAATTTTGAAAATATAATGAGATAGAACATGTTTAAAATGACCGATAATTGCCTCATTTACTTATCATTCACCTTAAACCTTGTAGCTTGAAGAAATTGGATTGGATTAGTTTCATTAGACCATTCATGGTAGCAAGCCACTACAGTACCATCCAGAGTTTGAGCAACTGTTGGATAAGAAATATGCTGAAAAACCCCCGGATGATTATAGTTGATATCTCCACCACTTTGAAAAAGACCTGCACCAGAACCCAGACTTGAAGAAGGTCTGTCTTCAAATACCTTTCCGGGAACGCCACCTTCACGAATAACAAACTCGTCTTTAATATCCCATGTTAAACCATCATCTGATATGACTCCTCGGGTTCCATATGGAGGTCTTCTGTAACCATAAACCATAAGATACCTGCCGTCTTGAAGATGAATCAAATCAAATGGGTAGCCCCAAATATTGGTAAATTTGGGATGAGTCCATGAAAACCCATCATCCTCTGAGATTACATAAGCCATGTTTTTGGCGTCCTGGCTTGGGTTGATGTGAGTTCTGAGAAAGCACACCAATTTACCGTCTTTAAGTCTTAGGATTGCAGGCTCCTCATAATCAATGATACTGGCAGGATCATAAGCCAATGTAGAATAGTAATCCCAGTTATCACCCCCGTCATCAGACCTCATTAAAGCTGATCGAGTAGTTTCACCCTCCCCATATTCTTCGTATCCTCTAATACGTCCGTACAAGCCCATCAATATACCACCATCAGGTAACTGCCAGCAGCCGTTTCTCACACCACCGTGCTTTAGTGGCCTTACGTTTACAGGAATAGGATCACACCAAGTTTGACCTCCATCTTTCGACTTTATAACAAAGGTACCAAGCCATCCAAGAGTTCTGTAGGTCCATGTCCAATCTCCCCACTCTTTTGTAAGTGGTCCCGCAGCCCAAGAAGGCTGCTCTGGCTTCATCCCTCGTTTGAAAAAACCGCAAATATTAAAATTGATTAATAAAGTGCCATCATGAAGCTCACAAACTCCACAGTCCCAACTCCCGGTAGTTTGCGTCCAAGGAACGACTACATTGGGTTTAGACCAAGTTTGACCTCCATCTTTTGAGACAGTTGTAACAGTTTGACCTGTGTCATGGTGAAAAGGATATCTCTCTTCATTAAAGACAGCAAACAAATCACCGTTCTTTAAACAGCGTACTTGAACTTGATTTGCACAAGTATCGGGATACTTAACCATCGGATGGTGTTGTATATTACTTATTGACATAAATCTCCCATTAATAATTATTTACAAATTCCAATGTTTTTAATTGAAACATAATTCATGAGACCTGGTAAACCACGTTCTCTGCCAAATCCACTATTCTTCACACCACCATTTGGGGCTTGTAAACCCCCAATGAACCAACCATTGATCCATACTGAGCCAAACTCAAGTTCGTCTTTGATAAGAAGTGCCTTAGAAAGATCACGAGTAAAAATGCCGGCTACTAGTCCAGTATCTAAACCGTTGGCAAGATTTAAAGCATCCTCATCTGTTTTAAATTTATATGCAATTGCAACTGGTCCAAAAACTTCTTCTGAAGTAATAGAGAGATTTTTGTTTACCTTATTTAAAAGAGTAGGCTCTATAAAATAACCCCCCAAGCTTCCTTTCAGAGAATTACCGCCACAAATTACTTCAGCACCACATTGAACAGCGTTATGTAACAAACCAGTAATTTTATTATATTGACTTTCAGAAACCACGGGGCCTAAATCAGGGTTATCTAGTGGATTGCCTACTTTTAATTTAGAAACCTGCGTTTTAAATTTGTAAATGAATTGATCGAAAATATTTTCATGGATGATTAACCTTGATGAGGAAGAGCAAACCTGACCTGAATTTGAGAAGGCTCCTTTAATAGCATCATTTACCGCTCTGTCGACATCAGCATCTTCAAATATAATCATCGGATTTTTACCACCGAGTTCAAGAACAACTGTCTTAAAAGTATTTGTAGAATTTTTATAAACTTTTCTACCTGTTTCTACAGACCCGGTAAATGTAATATGATTGATAAATTTGTTTTCACAAATGTGCAATCCAGCTTCTTCTCCATAGCCGGTCACTATGTTGAATACACCTTTTGGGAATCCTGCATCACAAATGAGATTACCCAATGCAAGCGCACTCAAGGAAGAATTTTCGTCGGGTTTTAGAACAACTGTACAACCAGCAGCCAAAGCTGGGGCCACTGACCTGAATGCCATTCCTAAGGGAAAATTCCAAGGGACTATGTGACCTGTTACGCCAATAGGTTTTAATTCTGTAAAATCAACAAAGTTATTACCTACAGGAATAACTTTACCTTCTAATTTGTCTGCTGCACCAGCATTATATGTAATACAGTCAGCTACAGATTGAATTTCATCTTCAGATTGATTAATTGGTCTTCCAATTTCTTCAGACTCAATTTTTCCAAGTTCTTTGTAATTTTCCCTTATCATATTTGCAAACTTCATAAGAAGATTGCCTCGGTCTTGCGGAGTATAATTTTTCCATTCTTCGTTAAGTGCTTTCTTTGCTGATTCTGCAGCAAAATTTATGTCGATTGATTTGCCACGTGGAATCACACTAATTTTAGTTAGATTCGCAGGATTGTAAGTATTGATAAATTCATTATCACATGGGTCAATCCATTCATTGCCTATAAATAATTTTTTTTTATATTCCATAATTATCCCTTAACACTACCCTGTGATAAACCAGTAATAAAATATTTTTGAAGAAAGAAAAATAACAGCAAGCTTGGAATAGCAAGACAAGATACAGCAGCCATCTTGAGTGCATAACCTTCTTGAGTGTAAGAACCAGTCACCGGAGAGAATTGGGCAATTCCAACAGGCAATGTTTTCATATTTTCTTCAAAAGTGACTAGTAATGGCCATACAAAATTATTCCAATTCAATGTAAATATTATTACTGTTGTTGCTATTAATGGAGCTCTTGCCATAGGAAATGCTATCGAGTAGAATATTCTCAGGTGTGAAGCTCCGTCCATTTTTGCTGACTCAATTAATTCTTTTGAAAGATTTATAAAAAACTGACGGAAAATATACACGCTGAAGACATTTGCAATTGTTGGAAGAATTAAGGAAATATATGTATTCGCGTATCCTGTTTTTATGAATGCCAATAATAAAGGGACTAAAGCAACTTCTGGTGGTATCATAATTGAAGCTAAAAATATCAAAAAAATTAATTTATTTCCTGGAAATTTTAAAATAGAAAATGCATAGCCTGCCATGGCACCGGAAATGACTGTTAATGTTGTTGCGCATATGGCTTGTATTCCACTATTGAGAAACCAACGGATTATTGGGAATTCTAACATCCTTATATAGTTTCCAAATGTTATTTCTTCAGGGAACCAAATGATCTCCTTTGTTATGACATTTTCTGGTAGTTTCAATGATGTTGATAACATCCATATGAATGGCATGAACCAGGTAATGCTTATTATGGTTCCAACAGTCCACACAGGAATATCTGAAATTTTCAGCTTATTTCCATAAATTTTATGAATCATTTTATTTAAAATCTTTCCCTAATCGCAAATCTCATTAATACTGTCAAAGTAAGAATGAAAAGAAAAAGAACTACTGATACAGCAGAAGAATACCCAAATAGTTGATTCTCAATTGCAGTTGTGTATATGTAGAATATCGGTGATGAAGAGGCACCTGCGGGGCCTCCAGATGTCATCACTAATATTTGACTAAAAATTCTTAATGTTGCGATTAATTGTAGGGTTATAACCATACTGATAACTGGTCTCATGTATGGGACTACAACGTAGATTAATCTTTGTAATGGATTTGCCCCATCAGTTTTTGAACTGTCAATTAAATCCTTTGGAATGTCTTGTAAGCCTGCCAAAAACAGTACGAATGCTAAACCTAGGTCCCACCATATTGAAGCAATGCTTACTCCAATTAATACCCAGTTTGTTGATGTCAACCATGGAATATTTTCTATTCCCAAAGCATTTAAGTATTTATTAATTAAACCATATTGAGTATCAAGTAACCATACCCAAATAAGTCCCACTACACTTGCAGCAACTGCATAAGGGGAAAAAAAGAATGTTCTTGACAAACCAGATAATAACCATCCATTGTTTACAAACAATGCGGCAAAAAATCCTAAAATAGTTACACTTGGGACAATTATCAATGCATATAGTACTACATTTTTGAAAGCGATATAAGCGTATTTATCTGCAAATAAATTTATATAGTTTTCCAACCCAATCCAGTCCGGTTCACCAAATATTCCCCACTCGTTAAATGATATGTATGCTCCAAATAAAATTGGGAAAATATTAAATAATAGAAAAGGTATTCCAAATATTGATATAAAGAAATAACCTACCCAATCTATTTTTTTTATCATCGTATTTTTTATCTGTCCTTTAAAAATTTAGTATCATTTTGTGGTTCTTGCCTCTGTTGTTATTCTTATTTTATTTAATTGATTTATCTTCGCATGATTAAGTTTGGGCTGAGTATGCTAATTTTTTTGGAAAAATCTATCAGCATGCAAAATATTCTTTCGGCACTCCTCAACAGAGTAGTGCCATGATCAATTATCTTATCCTTTATCTAACCCTTTTTGCCACATTGTCGCCAGTTCGTCCATGGCGTCTTCAGGTTTTTTCTCTAGAGCCCAAACTGGATCAAGAATTTTCACCATGCCATTTCCACCTGAATATATTGTAAAGTCTCCACCCGCCTTCACTGGAATTTCTCCAATTGTAGCGTTCTCTAGTTGATCAATGAATGCACCTCTTTTATTCCAGTCGTAGCCTGCTGATTTATAATCTGAACGATTTAATATTGACTTACGTGGTGATCCACCCCGACCAACTGTTGTCCATTTGAAACTATTATCTGACAACCATTTTATTGCTTTCATTGTTTCTTCATATCTTCCTTCATCTTTTTGAATGTACATCTCTAGGCTTCCTGCCTCGAAATAGTTTAGATGATTACCTCCTACATTTGGAAACTGATATGTCCTAAAATTTAACCCTTGTTCAACATATCCAGCAAGCGTCCATGGCCCAGTCCAGAAAATTGATCCTTCTCCCTGCCCGAATGCTTTATATCTGTCTGTTATATCTCTTGTTGAACATTTGTATTTATCAAATAGATTTAGGACCCATTCCATTGCAAGTATTCCGGCTTTTGGATTCTCACAAGCATTTTTCAAATCATCACTTGCTCTTTTAAATCCCATTTGATGCGCTACTATTCCCCAAGTAACATTAGGTTGAACTGATGAACCTGTTTGAATGATTCCCGACCGGTTAACCCTGCCATTTTTATACTTTGTCATTGCCACTCCCCACTCTATGAGAGATTTACTATCATTAGGTGGTTCGTCAGGATTAAGCCCTGCTTCAATGACATGATCAATGTTTACTTCTGGGCATAGAGTCATTAAGTCCATTGGAATGCTGCAGATTTGATTGTCAACTTGTGGATATCTGCATTTGTCCAATGAATTAGAACTAAAGTCAGCTATATCTAACCCTGAATCTTTAATATACTTATCCATTGGAATAATAACGCCATCTGCTGCCCATTTTGCTTTTGAACCAGTCCATTGCCAACCGAAATCAGGTGCTCTTCCAGTTGCTGCAGACGCTAATAGTTTGGTGTCATATTGTTCATTAGGAACTGTCTCCATTCTTATCTGCACACCTTTACCTTTGTGTGCCTTATTGAAATCATCTATACAAGATTTCCAGACGGCTGCGTCTGAAGCGCCAAGCCAACTCCAATGCAATATTTCAATATCTTTGCTTCGTGCAATGTAAGGTGCACTCAAAACCGCTGCAGAAGTTAGAACAGTGTTTTTGATAAAAGTTCGACGTGAAGTCTTTTTGATTTTACCTTTCAATTTCATATTTCCTCTCTGAGTTTAATAATTTTGAAATAACTATCACTTTTGATCCTTTTATTTCATAAGCATGCTCCATTTTAAATTAGTATTATAGTTTTCTATTCTTTCTGCACTCGGCAAGCGCAGTTTGACTAAAGCCTGTAATTTAATTTAATTTAATTTGGTAAAACCACATTTTTGATTTTTAATTTTTTTTATATTTTATAGGAATTAATTCTTGTTGAAATTTTACATAGAAAAAAATTTTGTCGTTTATATAAGTGAATTAATCTCCGAGATTTGGAGAACTAACGATGCACTGTCCTCACTGTGCTCATCCTGACTCTATTCTCTATGGCATCAGCGGGGTGTTCAACGCTACCGTTGCCAAGCCTGGCGAGGGATCTTTCAAACAATACGACGAGGCAAAGATCCAGCCCTCACGCAACAGGCCTGTCAGTTCGATTTGAAAAGGATGAGGATGCGAGCTATCAGCAGGGTTCTCGGCATCAATCAAAAGATGGTTTCTTGCTAGTAGGTACAAGCTGCCCAAGCACTCCCAGCATGCCCATCACAGACCGAGGCCTGCTCCTTCATCGAAATCGATGAACTCTGCACGTTCATCGCTAAAAAGAATTTTCAATGTTGGCTCTGGCTAGTAATAGACTCCATCTTTGGCAAGGTCCTTGGCTTTGTCTTTGGAAAAAGGATGATCAAAACCGGTAATGTCTCATGGCAGCAGATCAAGCACTTGCCAACGATGGACTATGGCACGGACTTGCTGAAGGCCTACGAGAATTTTATCCCACACGCCAAGCATTACACGGGAAAGACCTTCACCACAAAATCGAATCACTCAACTGCCGACTCAGGCATTATCTAGCAAGGCTCCAACGCAAAACGCCTTGCTACAGCAAATCAAAAACGATGTTGGAAGTTTCATGGAAAGAGCTCATTATTAAACTAAACAAATCGGAAGTTTTTACTTTCTAATTCTTTTGTGTGATGTATACATCATACAAGATAAAAGTCTACCAGTTTTTTGAGTGACAATAATTTTTTAGCAGAGGCTTTATGTAGCCAATGGATCGGGGGCCGGACATGTTTGAGGTTTATTCAAAACGACGAATGTTCAGGCTGGCTTGGGGTGTTCGTAGAGACCGAGTGTGATGGCCTGTAGTTTAAGCAGAGAACTGATGTGCTGAAGGGCGGGTGCCTGAATACCCAAGTGCTCAGCAAGCTCAAGGACGACCGTTACTAAAGGATCAATTTCGAGTGGACGTCCTGCTTCAATATCTTGGCGAGTAGATGGTTTGTGACCAATGATGCTAGTTGCCCCATTGATTCTCTTATCAATGGAAACATTGAATTGGGCTCCTACTGCTTCACCGATTCTTTGGACTTCGGTCATAATTTCACGGACCAAGGCAGCAGACTCCGAATCATTTCCAATCTGGTCAAGAGTCGCACCCGTGAGGGCCGATACTGGATTGAAGGAACAATTTCCCCAAAGTTTGATCCATATTTCATCACGAATTTTTGTTTTTTGTGGTGCTTTCAGACCACCAGAGATCATCAAGGCAGAAAGGTGCTTCACTCGATCTGAAGGTTCTGAGGAGGGCTCTCCAAGAGTGAAGCGGTCGCCATCCAAGTGACGTATCAAGCCTGGCTCAGCAATTTCACAAGCAGGGTAGACCACACATCCAATCGCCCGTTCAGGCCCAATCGTTTCCCAAATCACTCCTCCAGGATCGACCGATTGAAGAGGCTGATCATCCAGTGAAGTTCGGCTTGCAGCCTTGTGAAAGTACCACCAAGGCAGGCCGTTGACTGCAGAAACTACTGCTGTTTCGGGTCCAAGCAAAGGAATGAGATTTTGAGCAATTTTGGGGATACCATGAGCTTTGACCGTTATAATGACAAAGTCTTGAGGGCCAAATTCATTTGGATTTTCACTAGCGGGAAGATGGTGTGTAGAAATTTGCCCATCCTTTTCGAAGCGCAAACCTTTTTCTTGGATTGCCTTTAGATGAGGTCCTCGGGCTACTAGAGATACTTCAGCACCTGCTTGGTCAAGAGCTGAAGCGAGATAACCTCCAATTGCACCTGCGCCATAAATACAGATTTTGGTCATTATAATTTTCCCATGACCTTCAAATTAGTCTTCCAATCCAAGTTTTTTTGCGAGGCCAATGCGCTGTAGTTTGCCGGTTGCGCCCTTCGGAATTTCATCCACAAAGACTGTGTGTTTTGGGATTTTAAATTTTGCTAAGTGCTCTCCGGCGTATTTGCGTAACTGTCCAGCATCCATTGATTTTCCATCAACCATGACGATAGCAGCACCAATTTCCTCTCCCAACATTTTATCGGCAACAGCAAAGGTCACTACTTGCTGGATATCTGGGTGCTCCATCAAGACATTGTCAACTTCCAATGGAGAGATCTTTTCACCCCCTCTGTTGATGATTTCTTTCAAACGGCCTGTAATCTTCAAATAGCCATCTTGGTCAAACAAACCCTGGTCACCGGTTCGGAACCATCCATTCGTAAAGCTGGAGGCGTTTGCAGCGTCATTGTTTTCATAGCCCGGAGTGACGTTCTCACCTCGAATGCAGACCTCTCCTTCTTCACCAGCTGAGAGTTGATTGCCTAAGGAATCCATGATGCATACTTCTGGAGAGGTTACTATTCCTACGGAACCGGCTTTCTGTTTTCCCAACTCCAGTGGGTTTGAAGTCATTTGATGAGCAGCTTCCGTCATTCCATAAGCCTCAATGACAGGACAGCCAAAGACATCATTCAATTCACCGAAGACGGCAGGAGGCAATGATGCTGAAGAAGACCGCAGGAAGCGTAACCCTAAGGCCCTTGCAGCTTCAGGTTGTTTTTGCGCTCTGAGTAAAATGGTTTGGTGCATCGTGGGTACACCTGAATACCACGAGATTTTTTCTTCCTTGGCTAGTTCAAGAAATTTCATGGCATTGAAGCCAGTGGAACAGCAAACAGAAGCACCTTGAGACATGCTTGTAGCCAATACGGCAATCAGACCATGAATATGAAACAGGGGCATAATATTCAGGCAATGGTCTGTAGCTTTTAATTCCAGACTCGCAGAGATATTTCTTGTGGATGCCAAAATGTTTCTTTGGAGCAAGGGGACAACTTTGGGTCGCGAGGTAGTCCCAGATGTGTGAAGAACGAGCGCTTCGTGATCAAGATTAGATGGATGAATCTCTGCTTCTGATTGGAAGAGCTCAAACGCTCCAGCTGGACTGCCGGAGTGAACCTTTGCTTCCACAACGGGAATTGAGAGATCCGCAGCCGCAGCCCTAACAGGATTTGTGCTGTTTTGCTCGACGATCACTAGGCCGGGTTTCAGGTCTTCGAGATAAAATGCGGATTCACTCTTTTTGTAAGATGGATTTAAAGGTGCGGCGGACATGTAGCTGGCAACGGCTAGGAATGCTGAAGCCATTTCGGGCCCATTGGGGAGGACAATTGCTACTCTATCAGAATTAGAGAGGCCTTGTGAGGCTAGTTCTCTTCCAATTTTGTCACAGTGGCTTCGTAAGGCCTGATAACTTAGTGATGGTCGATTTGGTGCACTCAGAGCAATTGCTCCAGCGCCACCTGCATCGATGATTGATCTAATCGTCACGGTTCTGTCCTTCTTTCAACTACTTGTTTTTCCTAGTGTTGTTTTAAATGGCTTTTATGGTCATAGTGCCGAGGTGTTCAATTTCACACTCCATTTTATCACCTCGTTGAATGGGTCCGACACCCGCAGGAGTACCCGACATGATCAAATCCCCCCCTGCGATATCATAAAATCTTGAGAGGTATGCGATCATTTCCGGTACTTTCCAAATCATTTGATTTAGATCACCATCCTGCTTGATCTCACCATTGACCTTAAGGCAGATCCGACCTTGATCCAAGTGTCCGGTTTCACTTACGGGAACCAGCTCGCTCATCGGGGCAGATTTTTCAAAGGATTTTCCGACCTCCCAAGGTCTGCCTAGTTTTTTGGCTTCCCCTTGCAGGTCGCGCCGAGTCATATCTAACCCTAGTCCGTACCCGTAAACATGCTCGAGTGCGTTATCCAGGCTAATTTCAGCACCCCCACTCTTCAGAGCTACCACCAGCTCCACTTCATGATGCACATCACTAGTTTGTGGTGGATAGGGAAATGTCCCTGAAGTGTCTACGTTTTGGGCATTCTTCTGGAAAAAAAAAGGCGGTTCCTTGTTGGGGTCATGACCCATCTCAATTGCATGATCGGCATAGTTGCGGCCAATGCAATAAATCCTGCGAACAGGAAATGACTCATTGGAACCGCGAATGGGTAGGCAAACTTGTGGGGCGGGATCAATTACAAACTTTGTCATTGTCAGATTTCCTTCATTTAATGAGAAATGTGCGAACCCGAGTCAGGCAGCACGTCGTGAAGCATAGTATGAAACTCGCTTTTCCAAGTAAGCGAGGATTTCAGCTAGGATGAAAGCAAGGGAGAAGAGGACAATCAAAACAGCCCAAAAATGCTTCATCAAAAAGTTCGATGAGTAAAGCTCGAAGAGTGCACCAAAGCCGACGATTGAGATCAAAAGTTGTCCAATGATCACCCCCTTGACCGCACGAATAAATCCAATCCGAACTCCTCCCAAAATTTCTGGAAGAGCTGCCCAGAAATAAATTTTGAAAAAAGCATCCTTTGGAGTGGCTCCGAACGAATGTGCCATCTCGACTAACGAGCGATTGATTTGCATCACACCGGCTCGAGCATTCAGAACGATGATCCAAATCGCAAAAAGTGCTGTGGTGATCACGATCGCTTGCAATCCAAAGCCGAAGAGGACCATCAAGACGGGAACGAGTGCTGTCAAAGGAGCACTCAAAAATATATTTACCCAAGGAAGCAGCAGTTCATCCACCAGGCGGTTTTTACCCATCAGGATTCCCAAGGGAATGCCAATTACAATCGCAGACACTGTTCCAAGCAGAAATGCATAGCCGGTATCTGACAAGGCTGTTAAAAAAACTTTGGTTGTGCTGATTTCCAGCAGGGTTACGAAAATGTCCGATAGCGCTGGGATGAAAAATGTGACTTCTAACCTGCCGACAATTTCCCAAAGCAGTCCCCATAAGATTAGAGAAGACATCTGGGGTAATTCATATCCAAAAAGCTTCATCTGATTCTCATTCCACGTAAGTTCTTAGGGAAGCCCAGATTGTATCGACAATGTCCAAATACTCGGCATCCCTGCGGATGCTATCCTTGTCTTTATTCCGAAAACCAGATGGTCTGATGATCTCTGAAACACGGCTGGGGCGAGGTAGTAGGATTGCTATTTGGTCAGAAACATAGACAGCTTCTTCAATAGAGTGGGTCACAAACAAGAAGGTTTTGTTTTCGTTTTGAACCAAGCTCAACAGATCTTCCTGGAACTTTCTTCTGGTCTGTTCGTCAACGGCGGAGAATGGTTCGTCCATTAGCAAGACTTGAGCATCTACACTGAGTGCCCTTGCGAGTCCAACCCGCTGACGCATACCCCCTGAAAGCTCATGTGGATAGCTTTGTTCAAAACCACTTAACCCTACGTCCTTGATGTACTTTACAGCTATCTCCTCTCTCTGAGGTTTGGGAACTCCTCTTAGTTCCAGCCCAAAAGCCACGTTGCGCAAAACTGTGGCCCATGGTAGCAAGGCAAAATCTTGAAAGACAAAGGCTCGATCAGGTCCTGGGCCAGTCACAGGCTTGCCATTTATCAAAACCTCACCACTGGTCGCTGGAATTAGACCAGCGATGATCTTTAGCAACGTTGTTTTGCCACAACCGGAAGGACCCAGAAGAGAGGTGAGTTGTCCTTTCGGGAACTTTAGGGTCAGATCACGAAGTGCTTCAACATCTCCATAATTTTTAAAAACATTCCTTACCTCTACGGCATTTTCAGAGATCTGCTTCGTCTCACTCATTTAATTGACTCCATGGTTCATTCCGAAGCATAGCCTCTGTTGAGGCCTCCGAATAGGATACGTTCCAAATTTTCAAGCAGGTTCAGAAAAACAACTGCCAGAACGATGATTGAGAAGATTGCAGCGTACATACTTGGGTAATCTGCAATCGAGCGACTGTAGGTGATGATGTCACCGACTCCGGTCGGAGTAATCTTTAATTCTGCGAGAATAGCTCCAATGAATCCAGCGGAGATGCCAAGCCGAAGGCCAGCAAAAATAACTGGTGATGCGGCGGGAAGAACAATCTTCAAAACAATATCGCTTCGGGTTCCAAGAAAGGACAACCCCATTTCCTTTATCGAAGCAGGGGTATTGCGCACAGCACCACCTGTATTAAGGGCGATGACCGGCATTGCCATGATGCATACAACAAATACCTTTGAAGTCAGCCCAATCCCGTAAGCCATTACCAATAACGGGATTAGCGCAGCAAGGGGAGCAGTCTGCATCACCACAAAAATGGGTGAGACAAGCCAATCAAGCTTACGATTAAGCCCAATGAAAAGCCCGATTCCAATTCCAAGGAAGCCTGAAATCAGAATGCCAACGACTAGAGGTCTTAAGGTTTCTCCATAAGCAGTAAACAGAGTCCCATCCCAGATCAATATTGACAGCGCTGTCATGGATTCCAGGAAGGTTGGAAAGGCAAAGCTAACTGGAATCCGACCAGCAACTTCCCAGGCTCCAAAAACAAAAAATGCGGATAACAATTTCAGCAGATTCGATCTACTCAACATGAAGCTTTCATTCAGAAATAGATTCAAAGTTTCTGTTGGTGGGCTGTTTCATTTTGACTGAACAATATTCGAAGATTTTGAAGCCGCTGCCAAAGAAGACAGCGGCTTTGAAAGAGGTTACTTAGCGGCTTTGTTCAGGGGTTCCATGTACCAGAAATCATTGATGTTCAATGAAGCTGCATCGCCCTGGAGTTGGCCTGCTTTGGAATACCATTCCATATCGGCCTTGGCGGCCTTCATTCCACCACCGTTGGCATCATAGAGTCCACCCGCAACAGCATCCGTGTAAAATTGATCCAAATTGCCAAGCACCTCTTTTGGTAATTGCCCGATCGGTCCATCAGGATTGGTCTCACGACTAATGATGGTTGGATCCTTCATCATGTCTTGGTAAACGCTGACAAGGGCACCCACAAAGATGTCAACATCCTTGCTGTTGGCTTTGATCCAATTGAGATTTGCAAAGAGGGCTTCATCGCTTGCATCAACTTCAAACATTGGTAACACATTGAAATTGTTTCCATGAAGCTTCACTAATTTATTCTTATTGGACAAGTCCACAATGGTTGCGTCAGTTTGCCCAGCAATTAGCGCTGCAATACGATTAGCTGAACCCGGAACATAAGAACGCTTGCCGAACTTCATGTTGAGACGATCCTCGATCACGTTGGCAATGGACTCCGTACCTCCACCCCGTGAATGGAGCATAATGGGCTCACCATTCAAATCCTCGAGTTTTGAATATTTTTTGGAGGTGACAGGAAAGAACTTTAGCTTGGACAATTGAAAGATGATTCGGACTGGAGCCTTGGATCGCTGCATCACAGAGTATGGGGTTCCAAATCCAATGTCCATTTGACCACTGAGGATCGCTTGAATTGCCAATTCCTCATCAGAAAAGGCCGTCCATTCGTAGTCCAGACCGTTTTTCTGGGCTCGATCTAGAGCTACAAAGAAGGCAGCCAATTCATCTGATGGTGTTTCGGCTAGCGCAATCCGAATCTTATCGGCCTGAGCTGGGCCTGCAAAAACAATCAACATGGCCAGCAGCGTACCGAGAATCACGCCGATGGTACTTTTCGTTACTCGCATAATTCCTCCTCCTGTTTTGAACAAAAGCAAAGAGGCCAACCACCAATTCAGGTTGACTCAAAAATTTTCCGGCCGAGCGAAACACAATAGATGAACGTTCGACTTAAACCACCGGCAAAACTTTTTTCATGATTGATCTGATTGGTCAAACTCTTTTTATAGATTGGTTAAAGATTGGTTAAAATATTGACGGCAGACTTTGAACTGTGCAATAACGTCTTTCATTAATTTTTCTCAATCATACAGGAGAATCTTTGACGTCTGCAGATGGAGCTCTCATTCAATTGAAGGCCTGGTTATCCCAGAGCAATTTGCCAAAGGACGGTAGATTGCCTCCTGAGAGAGAGTTTGCTGACCTGCTGGGTGTGTCCAGAGGGGATCTTCGCAAAGCGCTCGCGACTCTTGAAAAAAATGGAGAACTGTGGCGAAGAGTTGGCAAGGGAACTTTTTTTGGTGCGAAACCAATCGATGAATTATCTGTTGTTGGTCGGGTTGCTGAACAATCTAACCCAATGGAGGTGATGAGTGCGAGAATATTGATCGAACCCTTGCTCGCTCGACAGGCCGCAATCAATGCGACAGGTTATCATATTGATGACTTGGAGCGCTGCCTGGTTGCACAACGGCAGGCTGTGACTTGGCGTCAATACGAAAATGCGGACAATCGCCTGCATCGCACCATTGCAGAGGCTTCTCGAAATACGGTTTTGTTGGCACTTTTCGATCAATTGAATGCAATCCGGCGTGCTGTGGTTTGGGGACGACTCAGAAGTCAAATATCTGTCCCACCGAACGATCATCATAGTTTTGCACAACACGATGCGATAGTTCGAGCAATCCGCGAACGAGATCAAGATAATGCTGCCGCAATCATGAAAACGCATCTTGAGGAGGTTAGAGATGGCTTGATCAGGGCAAAACCAAATGCAGTGTAAAGTTCATCTGAGGCGAATCAACAAGGGAAGTTTTCCGAGGAATCAAATAAACAATTATGAATGAATTTCAATGAATGAAGAAAAGCCGACTTTGGAAGTCTTCAGCGATTTTGTCTGACCTTGGTGTTATCTTGTCACCGGGCGTGTCAAAAGGTTAGAGGAAAAATTCAAATTTTCGATCAAGTGGGTTCAGTTTCCATTACATCCTGAAACCCCAAAAGAAGGTCTATCTTTAGAAGAACTATTTGCAGGCAGAGATTTGGACATCCCAGCCATTCAGGGGCATCTGAGAAAGTTGATGCGCTTGGAGGAGTTGCCCTATGGAAATCGAACACATACCTACAACAGTCGATTAGCTCAGGAACTATCTAAATGGGGGGAAAGATTTTCAGCAGGTACCATCCTCAATCAGAAGATATTTGAAGCGTATTTTGTTGATGGCAAAAACCTAGCTAATCAAAACCTGCTAGTAAATCTTGCTGGGGAAGCTGGGCTGTCAACTCAAGAAGCCGCGGAAGTCATTGAAAATCGTTCTTACAGAGAAGCGGTTGACCTTGATTGGGTGAGATCGAGGCAAATCGGAATTTCTGGTGTGCCTACGTTCGTGATGGGACAGTTTGGAATTTCAGGAGCCCAACCCTATGAGATGCTTGAGCGCTTCGTTGTTAAAAATACCGTCTAATTCTTTCATCCTTCACTCCAAAAGAAGGGTCTTTTTTTAGATCCAATCCAAGTTTGTAAGCCATTCCACTTCATCTGGATAAACCGCTTACAGAATCTCTTCCGTTTTGACAATCTGGTAAAATGTAATACGTCAGGAAAAAATAGTTGTAATGTTTCAATAATGTTGTAGAAATTTACAAAACTCATTCAAACTCATTCAAACTCATTCTCTGAGTTATTTATTTTCAGAGGTTAAAGGTAGAGAGAATTTTGTATCTTTTGACAGAAATTTTCTGGTCTAAATTTGAATAACTTCATCATCTCGTCACATTGGCTTTCCTTTCAAGAATGGTAGTTATGGAGTACCGACTAACGCAAAATTTGGTGGTGATCGAAGAACCATTGGAAAAAAACAACGTCAACCAACTGAAGGAAATTCTGACGAAAACTCCTGAACCTCCAGAAAGTTTAACAATTGATCTGAGTAAATCTCCCATGATTGATACTGCGGGGATTCAACTCTTAATTGCGATGAGGGAGTTCATGCTCAATAAAGATCGAGAGCTAAAGATTATCTTCAATGAACAATTGGAAGAGATACTTAACTGGTGCGGAGTTGGTTGGCTGGCAAAAGAGAATAAGGAATGAACGCCAAAATTCTGATGGTCGATGACTCCAAAACCATACGCTTTCAGGTCCGTAAAATTTTGGAGGCTGAGCCAGATCATGACTACGACATCTCTGAAGCAGCGGATGGGAAGGAGGCGCTGGATGTTGTGGCAGCATCCACTAAGGAAAAGCTACCGGATTTGGTGTTGCTTGATCGCAACATGCCAAGGATGAATGGGGATGAGTTTATTCGGATCTTCAAAGCTGATCCTCAGTGGGGTCATATCCCGGTGTTGTTTCTGACAACTCATGGAGAAATCGAAGAACTGGTGAGAGGACTGACAGAATTACAGGCGGATGATTATTTGGGGAAGCCATTTAACCCATCGGAATTACAAGCCCGTGTTAAATCTCTGCTCCGTGTCAGGATGGCAGAAAAGGAAACACAGAGACTCAACAGTGAGTTGGATCAATCTCTTAAAGAACAGAAACTTCAATTTGAAGAATTAAAAAAGACAAAAGTTGAGCTCGCAGAGATCTCAGCTGTTGCTGAATTAACAAGGATTTTTGAGAAATTTGTTCCCCGCGAATTCCTTGATCGCATCGCCAAGACTGGTATCGAAAACATCACTCTTGGTCATGCAGAGAGTGACGTCATCACAATACTGTTCTCTGACATTCGGTCATTCACAGATATTTCAGAATCAATGGAGCCGGCGGAACTGATGCAGTTCCTCAATACCTTTCTCCAGTTTATGTCAGAACCCATCCATTTGAATCATGGCTTTGTAGACAAGTTTATTGGTGACGCCATCATGGCGCTATTTGATCAACCGGGAAAGCCCGATGCGATTGAAGCTCGAGATGCCGTTCGTGCAGGCATTGAGATGCAGGCGAGCTTGGTTCGCTTCAATAAATTAAGGGCAAAGCAGAACTATCCACCAACAAATATTGGTATCGGGGTTCACAGTGGGCCAGTGGTGATTGGTACTCTTGGATCAGATACCAGAATGGATTCAACCGTTTTGGGTGATGCAGTCAACTTGGCAGCACGTCTTGAGGGTTTAACCAAAAATTATCGTCTTCCGATGTTGGTGTCGGAAGACTCAAAAAACCTGATCAGTAATCTTGAAGAATTTAACTGGCGCCTTCTAGATCGCATAACGGTCAAGGGTAAGTCTGAACCTGTTCGTATCTTTGAAGTCTTCAATCAATATTCAGATAAAAATTACGAAAACAAGCTCAAGGCGGCGAGTGTTTTTGAGGAAGCCATGACACCTTACCTGAATCAAAATTGGGAATTAGCGATTGAGGGATTCAAAGAGTGCGAAGAGCTTTTACCAGATGATGCATCAATTGAAATGCACTTAATGAGAGCGCATAGCTATCAAGAAACGCCCCCAACTGAAGATTGGGATGGGGTACACCGCTACTTCAGCAAATAGTAAAGATGGATTTGAGCAAGTTTGATCCTGAAGCGGTAAAGCTATTTCTTGAAGAAGCTACTGACATGCAGGATCAGATTGAAGAAAGCCTACTAACCCTGGAAGGTGATCCTTCGAATCAGGATGCGGTAAACAATGCGTTTCGTGGTTTCCATACGATCAAGGGTGGCGCTGGCATGATTGGTTTTGAGGAGTTACAGAAATACACTCACGAAGTAGAGTTTCTGTTATCAGATGTTCGTGGTGGCTCGCGCAATGTCACAGAGGAACTAATCAGTACCCTCCTCAGTTCAATTGACTGCCTGAGAGGTTTTTGTTCTGAATTAGAAGGCGAGGGGGATTTCGATCATACACTTGCCGAAGCTAGTTTGGCCCAAATCCGTATTTTGTCTGGTGATTCTAACAACCCGGCGGAGACACCAAAACCCGAATCAATCACCCAACCAGAACCCGCTCTCCAAGAATCAGTCAGCACATCAACCCCCAAGGACACCAGATCTAGGTACCTAATCCGGCTTAAATTCTCAGAGGATATTTTGGAAAATGGTGGGGATCCCATTGTTTTGCTGAAGGATTTTCATGAACAAGGGGAGTGTTACGTAACTCCTCATTGCCACTCAATCCCTGATTTGGAATTTCTTGATCCTACAAAACTGCACCTACATTGGAGTTTGGTCCTTTCGACAACCAAAACAATGGAAGATCTGGAGGCCCTCCTCATGTTTTTCATGGATGAGGAAGGAGTGGAGATAAAATTGATTCAAGGGCCACCGGAAGAAACGCAGACCAAGCAAGACATCAACGCTGGAGTTCTTGAAGCAACCACTGAAGAACCCAAACAGGCATCTATTCAGCAGTCTTCAACACGTAAAACCTCAAAAAAAGAAGAGCCAAAGCCTCCGTCCATTCCACAGAATTCAGAAACCAAAGTACCTAAAACCAGCTCCCCAAAGAAGAAAAATGAGTCAGGGGGATCAATTCATGTTTCCAACATGAAGCTGGAAAAATTGATGAATCTGGTAGGTGAGACAGTCATCAACCAAGCAAGATTAAAAGAATTTGGACAAGAGCTTCGCTTAGCAGATCGAAGAATGGGTGATCTATATCAACAGATCGTCTATGACTCAGATATCGTCGTCCGGGAGCTTCAAGACCAGGTGATGAACATTCGCATGGTGCCGATCAAAGGCACTTTTTTGCCGTTGCAGAGAATTGTTCGGGATTACTGTGTGAGTTCAGGAAAAAAGATCAAATTGCTGATTTCTGGAGGTGAGACGGAACTGGATAAAAATGTTTCAGAAAAACTTGGTGGTCCACTGAAGCATCTTGTCCGTAACGCAATGGATCATGGGATCGAGTCGATTGAAAAAAGATTAGAAGCTGGCAAGGAGGAGGAAGGGACGATTTATTTGCGAGCTTTTCATGGGGAAGGCCATGTCTTTATTGAAGTTCAAGATGACGGTGGAGGAATAAATTCAGAGGTGATTCTTAAGAAAGCCCTAAAGAAAGGCCTCATTGATGAGAAAGCAGACTTGGACGAACAGGAAATTTTTCGACTCTTATTCCATGCTGGTTTTTCTACGGCTGAAAACGTCTCGGACATCTCTGGCAGAGGAGTGGGAATGGATGTTGTTCGTCAGGAGATTGAATCATTGAGAGGTTCAATTTTCATCAATAGTGAAGTTGGGAAGGGCTCAACTTTTCAAATCAAACTTCCGCTGACGTTGGCAATTATTGAGGGGATGCTAGTCCAAGTACAGAATCAGATCTTTACGATCCCGCTCCTTTCAGTTCTGGAATCGATTCGACCAACTGCTGATCAATTCAGGACGATGCAGAAACAAGGTGAAGTGATTGAGATCCGCGGTGAGTATCTACCTGTTTTGAACCTTGGTAAAGCCTTCAATTTGGAAAGTGAACGAAAAAAAACAAACGAAGAAAAATTGGTTGTGATTGTAGAGAATAACAAGATGAGGTGCGGTCTCCTAGTAGATCGTATTTTAGACCAACAACAGGTAGTAATTAAGAGTATGGAAGAAAATTTCTTTCAAATTCCAGGTATTGCTGGGGCGACAATTTTAGGAGATGGGGGAGTGTCTCTGATTCTTGATTTGCCAAGTTTACTAAGAAAGAGTTTTAAAACAAATTGAAGGGATTTTCTCAATGGGGTTAAAAGAGAAATCTAAATATGAAGACTCCTATGAATTTTCAAATCATGAGGGTCAGCAATACGTGAGTTTCAAGATCGCAGAGGAAACTTACATGGTAGATATTAAAAAAGTGCGCGAATTCATTACATATGATCGAATCTCTATCATTCCAAATTTGCCAGAACACTATAAGGGAGTGATTAATTTGAGAGGTTCAATTATTCCTGTCATGGACCTGAGATTACGGTTTGGATATCCCCAATTGGAATATAATGAGAGAACAGTTTTGATGACAATTTTTGTTGAAGAAAAACTCATTGGAATGGTAGTTGATAAAGTCTTGGATGTTGTCAATTTGCCAGCAGAAAATCTGCAACCTCCACCGGAAACAGAAATGATTGTAGAAAGGCAATTCTTGGAGGGGCTTTGTGAATGGAGAGGAGAAATGTTGATTTTACTGAATTTGGATTCATTATTTGCCCAAGATAAAGCCATCCAGGCATTAATAGGCAACACCGAAAATAGTAATTGATTGAGGATTTATGACTAAAAACTCTCTCCAAGCCAAACTTCTCATTCTCGTGTTGGCTGTCACACTTACTTCGATCATCGTGATTAGTTATATCAGTATTTCGACTCTTCAAAATGCTTTGGAATCAAAAGCTTTGCAGCAAATGGTCTCAATCAGAGAGGTCCAAAAATCTGCTTTGGAAAATCAGTTCAATGACTATCGAAAGCAGATTCAAACCATGGCGCAATCAAAATATGTCATTGAAGCTATGAAGAGTTTTGAAAAGTCATTTAAAAGTTATCCTAGTGAGTTGCTTCAATACGAGCCTCAGATAACTCTTCAACAAAGATCAAAGGAATTGAGGTCTTATTACACAGGAGAATTCTCAGAGGAATTTCAGAAAAGAAATGGAATCAAATCTGATAGAATTAATGAGGTATTTAGTCGTTTAAGTCCTGAGGCAATTGCTTTTCAGCACGCATTTATTGCGGATAACCCAAATCCGTTGGGTAGCAAACATCTAATGGATAAATCAGCCCATGTTGAGCGTAGAGAGTACGCTGAATTTCACGCGAACTACCATCCTTACTTTCGTAATTTTTTAGAGAAATTTGGATATTACGATATTTTTTTAGTGGAGCCAGAAAATGGTAGAGTTGTTTATAGTGTTTTCAAAGAATTAGATTATGCAACCTCTTTGTTAGATGGACCATATTCCCAGTCAAATTTTGCAGCTGCCTTCCGCGCTGTTCAGGGCAGTCGAAATTCGGATTTGGTGAAGATGGTTGATTTTGATGAATACTACCCTTCCTATCAAAGCGCAGCAAGCTTCTTGTCCGTTCCAATTATCGATGGTGATGAACCAGTTGGAGTTTTGGTGTTTCAGATTCCAATTGACCAAATCAATACTACTATGACCAATAGTGGAAGTTGGAATTCTGTTGGTTTGGGCAGGTCAGGTGAAACATACATGGTCTCTAATGACTACACGATGCGGAATGATTCACGTTTACTCATTGAGGACCCCGATAGTTATTTTGGAATTTTACAGAAGCAAAACACCGCCGCCGAAAAGATCACTCGAATCAGAAGCCTCCAAAGTAGTATTTTGATTCAAAATGCCAAATCGGAAGCAACCATTCGGGCGATCCAAGGTGAAAAAGGGACTGCTTTGGTTACCAACTATCTGGGTAACCAGGTTTTAAGTGCATTCAGTCCACTAAATATCCCTGACGTTAATTGGGCAATCATTTCGGAGATTGAGGAAGCTGAGGTCAATGAATATACGAACGAATTGATTATGTTGATCATTGCTATCGCAATTTTGATTTCAATTGTTGCAATGCTGATCACATTTTTCTATGTGCGCAGTAGCTTGGCAAAACCGTTGAAGCAAATGGTTGCACAGGTTCAGGAACTTGAGATTACCAAGACCCTTGATCTGAGAAGAAAGGATGAAATTGGCCAAATTGCAAATGCCATAGATTTGTTCACTACTCGGCTCTTTGAAATTGTTACCAAAATTAAGGATCGAGCCGCAGACATCAGTAGTTCTTCACAAATCTTAGCGGAAGGGAGTCAAGATCTTGCTACCAGAACAGAAGAGCAGTCATCTTCCCTCGAAGAAACTGCTTCTGCAATGGAAGAGATGACTTCAAACGTTCAGCAAAATGCTGAGAGTGCAAATCATGCCAATCACATCTCACAAAATATGCGTGACGTTGTTGAGGAAAGGAAATCACTTCTCCAATCCTTACTCGATCAAACCATCAGTTCCAATCAGAGCGACATCGATAAAGTGAGAGAGTCGAACGGTGAATACTTTGTGAAAGCAGAGCAGATGAATGATCAGATGGTTCTGGCAATGAAGGGGATTGGAGAAAGTTCTGAAAAAATCTCCGGAATCACCTCCGTAATTAACGACATTGCTTTTCAAACGAATCTATTGGCTTTAAACGCGTCAGTAGAAGCCGCGCGTGCCGGAGAGCATGGGAAGGGGTTTGCGGTTGTTGCAGCTGAAGTTAGGAATTTGGCTCATCGCTCTGCAGAGGCCTCTGAGGAGATAAGTACCTTGATCAAGAACAGCTTGGAGCAGGTCGCCAAAGGAACTTCCTTGATGGGAGAAGTCAATACTGTCGTTCAAGAAATGATTCAAAAAGCGGATCAGGCTCTGGAAGCCCTCAAGGAAAATTCTCGACAAAATCTTGAAAAACTAAATAACCAAACCAATGATAATTTGAAGGAGATTCAAACAGCAGTTTCTGAAGTGACCGATCTGATTGAAAACATCAAAGCAGCTTCAAATGAACAGGCTGAAGGTATCCGACAAGTCAATATCGCAGTTTCAGAACTTGACAGGATTACTCAACAAAATGCCCTCTTGGTGGATGAGTCAGCGACTACAAGTCGATTAATGTCTGATCATTCCAATGAGCTAATGAAGATCATAGAAGTCTTCAAATTGGAGCAAATCGAATACAAACCAGAAGAGGGATCAGGTTCTTCTCAAAAATTACTGACTAACACCAGGAATAATCAGTCATCAGGGGGTATTCGCCCAAGCAGGTCCATTGATCACGGACTTCCAGATTTTGAGTGAATTGAAAAATCCGAATGATCAACAAAGATTCTGACGACTCCTTTAAATTTGGATCTTGTGGCTCCTCAGACTGCTAGCTCCCATCAGGAAGCATTTGATCTGCTCGCCAGGCTGGCAGAGAATCGTCTGGGAATGGATTTCCATAAGCGACGCCATGATCGACTTTTCTTGATGATCGGGAAGCGGGTTAAAGCTACCTTCAAAAAGAGCATCCTTGACTACCTCTCCTTTCTAGAAACAAATCCGAATCATCCGGAATGGGTAGAGATTGAGCAAATTTTAACAATTCAGAAGACGGAATTTTTCAGGGAATCCTCGCAGATGAAATTCTTTGAAGAGACGATTCTACCTGAAATTAAAAATCGTAAATCCAAAGAAAGGGATTCAAAAGTGCGGGCTTGGAGTTGCGGCTGCTCTACTGGAGAGGAGGCCTATACTCTTTCAATTCTCTTCCATCAGAGATTTCTTCCTCCAACTGATTGGGATGTTCGAATTTTGGCTTCTGATGTTCATCAGAATGCCTTGGAAATTGGCCAAATTGCTGAGTACACAGAAAAATCATTACAAAATGTCTCCAAGGAAAATAGGCTGAGTTATTTTGAAAAAATTGGCCAAAATTATTGTGTCATTGAACCTTTGAAAAAGATGATTCAATTTCGTAAAATCAATTTGATTTCTGATAGTTATCCCATAAAGACAAAATTCAGTGTGATCTTCTGCCGTAATCTATTGATTTACATGACGCCATTCTGGCAGAGTACAATTGTAAACCGTTTAAGAAACTATCTTGAGCCAGGCGGATACCTACTCTTGGGTCACTCCGAATATTTGGCTGACAAGAAAGATTTTCAGCTTACCAAATTTAATGCTTTTCAATCTCCAATCTCCTAAATAATGAGCCTATCAGGAAACAAGATCAAAGTACTGATCATTGATGACTCCGCACTTGTGCGAAGAGTCATGACAGATATTTTATCAGCTGATCCAATGATCGAAGTGTTAGGAACAGCCCCAGATGCACAGATCGCAACAAGACAAATTAGAAAATTAGAACCTGATGTCTTGACACTAGACATTATGATGCCAGGGATGGACGGGTTGGAATATCTTGAAAGGCTAATGAAATCTCATCCCATGCCGGTCGTCATGGTGAGCGCGTTAACCCAGAAAGGGGCGCCAGACGCTTTGAAGGCGTTGGAGCTGGGAGCAGTTGAAGTTATTGGCAAACCTCAGACGACTGTTCGTGAAGGAATGGAAGAGATCTCCATTTCAATCGTGGATGCGGTCAAAGCAGCTGCACAGGCAAAATTGAAAAAGGCTGGGGATATCTATCTAAAATCTCCTGAGAAATATACCGCTGATGCCATCATTCCAAAAAACCCTCCTCGACATCTCGGTCGACACGCCATAGATCCTCTTATTGCGATCGGTGCTTCAACTGGTGGAACTGAAGCTATACTAGCTGTCCTATCGAAGTTGCCAGCATCAATGCCAGGGATTGTCGTAGTACAACATATGCCCGGCTCATTCACGAAGAGTTTTGCAGAAAGACTAGATCGAAACTCTAAACTAACAGTGGTTGAGGCCACCAACGGAGAGGTTGTGGAAGCTGGAAAAGTTTATTTGGCTCCCGGTGAACAACACATGCTTGTGGAGAGCGCAAATCGTGGCTATCGCATTCGACTTAATGATGGTCCCCTAGTTTGCAGACATCGTCCATCTGTTGATGTATTATTTCGCTCTGTAGCTCAGGAAGCAAGGCACCATGCTTTGGGTGTGATCCTAACGGGTATGGGAGATGACGGAGCTCAGGGGATGCTAGAAATGAAGGAAATGGGAGCTTACAATGTTGCTCAAGATGAAAGTAGTTCTGTGGTCTACGGAATGCCTAAGGTAGCCTTGGCCAAAGGTGGAGTGGATCAAGTTTTGACATTGAAAGAAATCCCTGAATTACTGGTCCAAAGAACTCACTAAGAAAATTAATCGTTTAGCCCTCAAATCTCTTCAATCAATTTCTGACACCTGTTTCCACTGCTGTTTATCTGTTTTCAAAACATCATCCCTCCTTAGACCCACCTGCCATTAAATCCTGTAGTTGTTTACGAAATAGACTTGCTCCTCCATGGGCTGGATGGCGAAGTCCAATAGAAGATATGCCAATTTCTGCTAACTGTTGTTGAGCCTGTCTGCCAATAGCCAAGAGCCTGACATTAGTGAATTGCGCTATTAGATAATTGAGGACTTCTCTCCCGACTCTTCGCTCCGCTGGATTAGGTGTGCGGTTAGAGAGAAAACCGCTCTGTTTCTTGTAAGGGTGCCATGGAAACGAATTCCAAAGAATAGTTTTGTGAGTCAAATTAAAACGAACAAGTTCACTCCAAACGATTGTAGCAGTAGGTTCATTGAATCCTTTTCGATTCAATCTTTCTTTACTTGTTCGCTGGTGTTTCCCAGTAAATACATGGTTTGCGAATAATTGCTTATCAGCTAGCTCTCCAAGAAGTAATCGTTCTGATGTCATAGGAATACCCGTGAAGTGACCACCCTGATAGCCTAGTGCTTCAGCTAGCATAATGTATTGAACCTGACCTAATCTCTCCGAAAAATAAGCACGAAGATTCTGCTGTCTAACTTTGTAAGAATCATTGTGCTGATCGTGCTCAAAATCTACTTCCCACCAAGGATTAAAAACTTCGACTTTTGGAGATTCTTTCAGGAGTTTCAGAAATTCATCAATCATATTATTTCATTTTGAGCTAAAGCTTAGTTTGAAGAAAATGTTTTCAAAGTTACTTATTGAAAAAGATTTAATTTGACGTTCAAAAATATTACCTCTATCAATAGATACATGCATTTTGCATCATACATTTAATTCATTTCTCTCTCACGTTTAACTTAATTTATTGGAGTTAAGAATGCGAAAACGAATTAGTATGCCAGATCGAGATTTCATGAAAGCTGCCAAAAGTGCCGCTAAATCTGGCCAGAGTTTAAGAGCTACAGCATTGGGAGCAGGGGTAAGCTTGCAAACCTACAAAAATCATCTGATGGATGTTGCGATGCGATTGCAGGAAGCCCCGCCAAATTTCCCCAAGGGCAGACGAACTCGGATGAAGGAGCACATCGCAGAAATCAGAAGCTCAGGTCAGGGAGGTCAGGGTAGAAGGTTGGCTCTTCCAAATGAAATTTTTGCGATCATGGGTTGGGATGTTGGGATGAAAGTGAAAATCAAAAAATCAGGGAAGAAAGTAACTTTAGAAACTTATGAGGGACCTGAATCAGGTTCCTTAGAGGATGAAGATTAAGTAGTCCTTTATGTAGGATTTGCTTTGATCCAAGTGCCAAAAATTATTATGTAATTGAATGATGGGGCCAACGCATGTAGAAACGTGCCCCATTTTGATATCTTGGATCTAAGCGAATGATACCCTTATGAGCTTCAAGAATCCTCGCTACAGTTGCCAATCCAATTCCACTTCCCTGCTTGGAATCATCTAATCTTATGAAGGGTTTGAAGATTCTATCCCCTTCTGAGCTTGGAACTCCATTGCCATTATCTTCGATCCAGCACTCGCACCATTTCCCTGAGACCCTCGTTCCAATCTTGATTTCAACTTGATCGAGTTTACCTCGATATTTGATCGAATTGCCGATTAGATTCTGCCAAACTTGGCTCATCTTTAGAACATCACATTGTACCTTGGGCCATTTTGATGGCAGCCTGAATTTAACGATTCCCTGTTGTTGTTCTTGTTCAAACTGTTCAATTACAGTTTGAAGAATTTTTCCCAAAGAAACAGTTTGCATGTCCCCAATTATTTTTCCAGCCATCGCATAATTCAACAAAGTATCAATAAAGGTGAGCATCTTTGTAAATGAACCTGGAATTCTGTCCAACAATTCATGCATACCGGGATCATTTCTAATTTCCGGATAATCTTCCTGTAAACGATGCAAAAATAGATTGAAAAGACTGGCTGCACCAACAACAGGAGATTTTAGATCATGACTCACCATATGAGTGAAATCCTGCAATTCCTGTTTTTGTTGTAATAAGTTCTGTGAAAGTTTTTGAACTTGATCAAAAGCTTTTTTTGTTCGAATCGCCGAATTGATTCTGGCAAGTAGTGTGGTTTTTTCTACGGGTTTTAAAATATAGTCAACGGCCCCTGCATCAAAAGCTTCTCGGAGGGTTTGCCGATCATTCTTTGCGGTAACAATTAAGATTGGTAAATGAGCAAAGCGAGCTTGCTCTTTTAAGAGTCGTGTTGTTTCTATTCCACTCAATTCCGGCATCATATGATCAATCAGCATCACATCAGGCACCCACTCTTTCACAGTTTCTAGGGCTTCTTTGCCGCTACAGGCAGTTCGAATACTTGAGGGCTGCTTCCGCAAAATATCTTCAATGACTAAGCGATTATTTTCCTGATCATCAACGATCAGTATCTTGTCCATCTTGATCTAGTAAAGTTTTGGAGGTGTTAAGTGGATTGGTACGCAAGGCCCAATTAGTCTGAGAAACAATACCTTCAAGCAATGCCAAATCGTTTTGAGATAGCTCTGAACGGTAGAGAATGTTGCGCAACTTTGCCATTCTTTCTGTTCTGGTGTGATGAAGAAGAAAGCCAACCTGATGCAGTTGGTCCGCCCATCGTTCTAGGAATTGATTGATTCGATTTATTTCTGCTTCTGAACTCGTTGGTTTCTCAGAGGGATTTTGAGGGATTTGTTCTTGGAGTCCGAACAGTTCGTAACAACAAATTGCGACGCTTTGGGCTAAATTTAATGTTTGATATGCCCCAGTCGGAATCCGAACCCATCTTTGCGCCCACTCCAGTTCCTCGTTGCTAAGACCACGGTCTTCAGCACCAAAAATTAGTGCATTGGGTTTGTTAGAATGAATCATCCATTTGAAAGGCAATTGTAGACCCTCCAACTGCCGATTTCGATGACGCTGCTGAGCTGTAGTGGCAATGACTCTCGAGCAATCTTGGAGAGCAACTTCAAGGCTTTGAACAACCTTCGCATTTTGCAAAATCTCTTTGGCATGAGTTGCCATTTTGAGAGCATCTTCACTTTGAGGATCGCAACGAGGATTGACTAGAAACAACTCGTTGAAGCCGAAATTCATCATCACTCTAGCGATTGAACCAACGTTGAGTGCTCCTTGGGGTTCTACTAAAACGATTCTAGGAAGCATTCACCTTCTTCTTGACACTGATCAAAAACGATATAGTTTGGGAATTCAAGTCGGGGTGTAGCGCAGCCTGGTAGCGCACACGTCTGGGGGGCGTGTGGTCGCTGGTTCAAATCCAGTCACCCCGACCACAGTTAATAGCTATAAAATCAATTACTTAAGCTAAAATAAACCGCTTTTTTGCCTTGAAGCCTAATATCCCAGAATATCTGGGATTGACACAGCTTATCCTGCGGTATTGTGCACAAATAGTGCGCAAGAAACAAACCGCAATTCCAGTAAAATTTTACCTCGCAGCCGTTCCTTTTTTCTCATTCGCTGAATTTGAAAATAATAAATTTTTGAGATCGGATTCATCAATCAGATGGTACCGACGAAGCATGCTCTCGGTCTTGTGCCCCACCTGCTTCATCACAAGATAAGCTGGATTCCCTGCTCTCATCGCTCTTGTTGCAAAGCAGTGTCTTAGATCATGGAACCTAAAATCGTCAATACCAGCCAATTCCAAAGACTTTTTCCATGTCCGATTGATATAAGTTGTCCAACGCTCGAATGCTTTTCCCTCCGGAGAAAGAAAAACTCTTTGTGTGTGAATAGCTCTCGGTATTTCCTTCATCATCTGAACCACCTCAGGTGATAATCTTACAGACCTTGCCTCACTTGTCTTTGTGTTCTCAGCCTGCAACCGGATGAACTTGTCCTTTAGATCAACCTGTCTCCAATTCAATGACAAAATTTCCCCTTGGCGCATTCCTGTGTGATAGGCCATAAAGGTGATTCTCCAGAGCCAAGTTGGTAGCTCTGACTGCAGACGATCCCATTCTAATTCTGTGAGAATCCGCTCCCTCACATTGCTGACCTTCACCATTGGAAATCTGGTCAATGGAATCTGCACAATTCTTTCGTGATAAAGAGCTTTGTTCAAAATAGTTCGTAGACATGCAAACTCTTCACGGACAGTTTTTGGGGCAATTTTTCTCCCAGGATAGACTGGCGAGGGTTCATTCATTCTTCTGCTCTGGTAGTCACATAGTTCACTGTAAGTGAGCTTCGATACCTTTTTGTTGATGTTCAACCGTTTCGATAGGTTTTTGATGGAGGTTTTTTGAAGACCGTAGGAACTGAGTGCAAGAACTTCTGGCAATTTCAAATACCATACGAACAGTTGTTCAAGAGTCAGTGAACTACCTGGATCATGATCAATGTAGGTTTGATTGGCCAATCTGCTCTCAATCTGTCGCTTGTACTCCTCTGCTGCGGAACGATTGGGGCCAACCATTTCCTGCCGTTGAATTCTATCAAGATTTCTCCAACGTACACCATACTTCTTCCCCTTTGCTCTCGAAAGATCATTTCCACATTTACAATGAATTTTCTTCGTCGTTTGCCGATGTTGGCATTTTGGGCATTCGTGAATCAGGCTTGCCATCTTCAGCTCCTGCTAAATTACGCTGCGTATGTGTGCAGCAGTTCGAATAAATCTTCTGCACTGCCAAGCTCCATCCAAAATCTACTAATTTGAGTTGGTGTAAGTTTTTTAAGCACCTCCTCTGAGTTGGTAGCAATCGGCATTTTTGGAATCTGATAATTCAGATATGGATCAGCAAAAATTTCTGGCGCGAAGAGTTGGTTGATATCACGCAAATCTGCTTCGATCTCTATTGCCGCAGTATTCAGCCATACCAAAGCTTCTTGATCTCCAAGAACTTGCTTGAGTAAATCATCGGAGTCTAGAATTTCCTCGGGTTTTTGTTCGGACCATAAGATCAGCAGTAGAGCCATGTAAAAATCATCCTTGATTACAAGAGTTCCATTTGCTCTCGCTGAATTCCAACAAGCTAGCCTATGTTTCCGAAGATTTTGTTCTTTTTGAGAGAACTTCATTGAGTCTGTTTGAGATCGACTGCGTATTACCTCAACTCCTTCCAACGAATTTTCTTCCATCCAGTAAATGATCTGAGAGGCAACTTCTTGCTTTTTCCTGGGCAACCCCATTTTTCTTTCCCACCATTTTCTCTCCAAATCAGGCCGATCTGGTGCAAGGTCCAGAATCATTCTATGCCTGATCTGTAAGCGATCCAGTTCATCTTTCCAGATTCCTCCCTCACCATGCAAAACCCACCTGTGGTTGATTTTGTAAAGGTTTTCAATGGCAAGCGCCATGGACAATGTTAATCTACTCTGGCCTCCAAAAACTCCACTCATGCCTGTCCGTGTGATCCCCAAGGATTCAGCGAATTTTCCCTGACTTAGACCTGTCAACTTAACGGCTTTCTTTAGTCTTTCTCCGACTGCTCGGTTTTTTTTCTTCTCATCGAATTCAGTCATAAAAACACCAATTAAATTTTAGGAGTTGATTCTTTTCTTACTTGGAAAACCTACCATATACCTATGACTCCTACAACCTACAAAATTTAAAAAGCGTATTCTAAATTGACATTCATTTTGTCATGGCATAATTTTGTAGTCTGTGAACTACGATATTCAAATTTTGTATTTTTGGAGTCAGAATGGAGAGTTATTTGACCATTCGTGAAGCGGCAGCACTTGTCCGCGTAGCACCCCAGACGATTCGGAATCTTATTAGCGCAAAACAACTGAGGTCCGCCAAGTTTTTTGGACGGAGGCTAGTTCCGCATAGTGCGATTGAGGAGCTAATTAAGACCGATTCTGCGCAAGGTAGGAATTTTTCCGTGAAGTAGCTTCGAAAGCAAAAAAGTTTTACTGCACACTCTGGAATGTCTGCAGATGAGAATCATACAAGCGGATGCTCATCATAATCTTGATGAGTGGATGGTTCAGACAAAATTTAAAATTTATCTGAATTCAACGGTGACGGACTATTTTTTAGTCAATCGCAAGAATGTAGATAGATTCGTTAATCGTCCCTGGACGAAAGCACCAAAGCCAAATGAGACTCAGCTTGAAGTGATCAAGGAGTGCTTGTCAGCAATGCAAATCCAAGAACTAGAAGGAAAGCGATGAAATCCAATTATGCTGTCATGGTCCCCTATCGAGTGCTCCGGGCATTTGATATCTATACTGCTTTAGTCGTCAGTGAGCTGATAAAGTGGGATGAATTCTATAGACGAGATCACGAGAACCGATGGGAGAATTTGCCGGAAGAATTTCAACAGGAACCTGGTTGGTTTTACAAATCTCAAAATGATTGGGATGTTCTTGGAATTTCTTGGAAAAAATTATCAAAAGCAAAAACATTACTGCAAGAGTTGGGGATTCTGGAAACGATCAAAAAAGGTCCGAATATTCGTATATGGTATCATTTTGACCAAATGGCACTTGATAATCATCTGCAAAATCAGCAATTTGATTATATTGCATTTAGACAATATGGAAAAATGGAAAAAGCAACTACAGAATCTACATCTGATTTGTATGATGACAATGCATTGAATGATGATCGTGATGATGAAAATGATCATACATTGAATGAATCCAACGAAAATTCCCATTTGTCCAAAACGGACAATTCCAATTCTCCTAAACGGAGAAATGGAAATAGCTCAAACGGACGAAATAATGAAATCATTGAAGATTATGCGATGAATGACGATGTATATTCAAAAAATGATCGTGTATATCCAGAAAATAATCATGCAGATTCCCATTTCTCCCAAATGGACAAATGGGAATAGCCAAAATGGAGAAATGGAAATGGCTCAAACGGACAAATCCAATTCGCCCAATGGGACAAATCTCCTTTATAATACAGAAAGGACTTACAGAAAGGACATCAGAGAAGATAATAGTACGATTTTGCCAATCGTACCCCCCGCTCCCTCCGATCATCAAAATCATCATGAACATGCTCGCCATGAGAAGGCGAGTTCTGAGAAAACCGAAGCTGACGATCCGTTCAAAAAGTTTTGGACGAAATGGTCAGATAGAGTTAAAAGCTATCCAGAATGATTTGATGAGAGATCTCAGACCGTCAGAAAGCCATCATCAGGCATTCGCTCGAGAGCCAGTGCGAACTACCAGGCATTGCTGAAAAAGAAGATCAACGGAGATCTGGTGACTCCTGTGATGATTGACAAAGCCGCACGAAGCTATTTTGCTTCATTGCCCGAAGATGGTTTTGGAGTAGCAAACTGTTCAACATGGTTGAAACTGGACAACATTGAGCAGTATCTTGAAGAGGAAAGTTTGGATACTCTCTCCAGTAAAACAGAGGAAAGTTTGGGGAATCTCTCCTCAAAAACAGAAGAAAGTTTGTCAAGTTTTGAGACACCGAGAGAACCTGCTAGGATTTTGCCTAGACCAGAACCGATTTTTGACCCATTCGATTGGATTGATATTGACGAAAAGTCTGCTCAGTTCAAAGCGTTGGATCCTAAACGGCAACTACAGATACTCCAATTGCAGATGATTCGGGAGGATAATTGGGATATCAACTGTGAATCCCTGGATGAACGAATGAGAGCATTGCATCCAGACTATCAGAACTCGCTCCAGGGAAGCGAGCATACAGAGGAAAGTTTGGGAGATGCTACGGAATTTCCAGAACTGGAAAACACAAACAACCCCACCGAAGAGGAACTATGTCAAATCCCATGTCCCTTCTGATGCGTTTAAGCGCTACCTACAAAACGGATCTCAGCAAAGAAACGATGGATGCATGGCATGAAGCCCTTGAGGATCTGCATGAGCAGGAGATTGAGCGAGGCTTCAAGAGACTGTTACAACCAGTGTAGATATTATATTAATCCAGGTGAGAATTGGATCTACCCTAGGAAAATCTTTCTGCTGAACAAATTTGTCAAAAGTATACTCAATTAGCTCAGTCATTTCATGAATAAACACCAATCCGATAGAATTTCTGTTGAAGAATATTGAGAGGTACGACAGAACTCAATCTGATCAGTGACCGGGAGTTAACAGTAATGCCTAACTCAAGTCTGAACGTTACGGAAAACATGAATATTCATTTCCTGATGTGATAGGTCCATGCAGCGAAAATTAAGTGCAGCCAGTAACCGTGCGGCAGTAATCGAACTCCATTCTGAGGGTCTTTCCCAGAGAAAAATTGCTGCAGTGCTGGGTATCTCGAAGACGAGAGTCACACAGATCCTTGCAGATCAGCCAAAGAAAGTCGGTCAGGGTGGTCAGCGCAAAAAAAACGTTGAACTGACCGAGGTGATCTCCAGGATGCCGAACGTGCAGCTGGCGATTGAAAAGAAAGTCACTGAAGCAGCAGGAAACTCAGCAGCCCAGGTCCTTGCCGACGAGCGAGAAGCACAGAGGAAGCAGGTGCTCCATGATCTGCAGTTGATCAGGAACTGGTCAGTGGTGACCGCTGAAAGAGTCCAGCGCCGGCAGGTCGATATCGATTACCTTCAGGTGGAACTCACAACCCTGAAAACACTTGCTTCGGTTCTGCACGAAAACAATCGCCAGAGGATTGAACTCTTTGGATTAGGTGCTCCAAAGCACCAGGTGGGGTTGGACTGGAGTATCGACTATGTAGAGGCAGCTAAAGAAGCCGGACTGGAAATTCCCGGCTAGGAATTGCTGATGCCGAGCAGGAATAAGATCCTGAAATTCTAATTGCTCCTCATTTTCAGGTTTTCTACAGCACAGATGAATTGTTCAGCATTGTGATCAGCCGAGTGAAGAATGGATCTGTGGCTGGATTGTATGACTTGCTTCCACCCCAGTAATAAGATCCCAAAACAGTTTTCATATTCTCATAGTGCTTCTTTAACACAGATTGCCGCTTTGTCCTTGTATTTCCTAAATCCGAACTGATTTTGGATTTCCAGGGATGATTGCTTCCCATAATGTTCTCGTTTCGTTGAGCAAGTTTCTCGACAAAATGGGGACCCACTAAATAATCACTCTTCTGTAAATTACATTTACGATGGGCCAACACCAGATTCCAAACTTGATCGTGTTGAAGAACTTGGCGAGGAAAGAGATGGTCCACATGAATCTCTCCCACGATGGGTTGTCCGCAATAGAAGCAGGTGTTTCCCTGGTATCCTTGAAGAAATGGAATATTCTGGGTAAGAGGTGTTCTCTCGTATCCATCATACAGATATACCTCACGGATATCATTCGCGAGTCTGTATGTTTGCTGGCTTCGATTAATTGTAAAAGCACCCTCAAGCAAGTTCCAACGGGCTGAAAGCACATTGTCCAATTCTTTAAAATCCTCCTCCCCCAAATGCAAGAGGGTATCTTTCAGAATCAAACATTTGCCAAATTCGAATTCGTAAAACAGATTTTTTGCAAGCAACTTGTCAGTTCCAATCGTTTGAAATCTTGGAATCACATCATTGAATGCAGTGCTCCCAACTTTTTCAACAGCATTTTCATGATTCAAGCGACCAGAAATCATTGAAAAAGTAATCCTTTCCATGACAGTAATTTTAGAAGGACTTACTTGCTGTGGCATCGGATTTGTCGATAATCGGACTTGGTATTCCTGTAAAAATCCTTCAGATAAATCTTCCCACGAAACAGAATTTGTTCCATGTCTTGCAAATTTAAGAAGAACTTTGCCCAGAGCCATTTTGTAGGTAGCGCTGTTCAAACCGTAGAGGACAATCCCTTTCCAGTAATCACTTGGTTTAAACTGATCCATTTATTCTTTCACCAGCATTATCGTATCCCATGAAATTTCTTGGCGCCGAAAGGAATCTTCCGTACTTGTGACAAGTATGGGCTTCATTTCATGTTCACTCGCTAATGAAAGGATTTCGTCTACAGATACAGGATAGAATGTCCTTCCTTCCGGTGCTGGTCCATGCCGCAGCGTTAACATCATTTTCCCGTTTTTATTGAGCACAAGGTCCAGATTGACGAAAGCAATTTGTCGATCTGGTGGAGCAAGGTGCATCCATATAGCACTCAACCAAATCAAATCAAAGGTTCGTTCAATTGTTTTGACCAACTGAAGATGAGGAAGGGAATCTTCTAGCCAGTTAATCATCTTGGATGGGTGGAGCTTTTGTGCCCGCTTGCTCAATTCAGCTGCAGGTTCGATTGCAGTAACCCGGTAACCATTCGTTGCAAACCATCCGGCATCACGCCCAGAGCCAGCTCCGATTTCTAGAATATGAGATGGCGCTGGAGGCAAGAATGGAATCGTTTGTTGGTTTAGTTCTTCAAAGGTGATCGACTCGTATTGTTTAATGAGTTGATCAGCTTCTTTGTTATATTTTTCGATATTGTTGATTGTCACCTGTCGAGTGGCTGGAAATTAGTAAGATAGATTGAATGCGAGTTTACGGTCTGTTCCAAAATATTGATTATGTAGCAACTGTTTGATTTTACTTTTTTCAGGCCAGCAGTGCTTCTGTTACAGAAGCATATCCACACTAACTAATCTAATTGTTGGACCAAGTTGCATTTCTATTATCAACAGATCAGCAAAGATCTTGTACTCAACTTCTGGCTTTTCATCATTTTCTCTGTACCTTTCCTCCCAATCCATAAACATCCGCACGATTGCCGGATTTCTGCAGAACTCCCCAAACGCTGACCTCAGTCTTTCCTCACAGTATTCCCTGATGTTGTCTGCCTGACTATCGTCAAGGAATTCTTTTTCTTCGCTAGCCTTTGGTTGCTCTAGAATTTCATCTATCAAGATGGGCATCGGCAATCTCCAATAAATTACAAAATGTAGTTTTGAACGGAAGTTACTTGAAGTTGCTGCAAGAAAAATAAAAAAAAAGTCAGCTACAAAAGAAAACAGTCCCTTGCGTTAATCGTTCAAGAATTGTATTTCGAGTGTTATCAACGTCTTTGGGATTGTTTGAAAAAGCGAGGGGGGGGTAGGCAGATGTGTCTCGGGATGCCTAGCCCGCACGAATTGACACCGTTTTGTCTGAAACAAACGATCAATCCGGATGATGTTGGTCTGTGCAATTTAATTCTTCAGAAAATTTTGTCAAGGGGTCATATGGAAACTATCTGGGGTCTGGATCTGGGAACCACTTCGATTGGTTTTTCTGTTGTAAGAATAGACACCAAGAAAGAGCAGGGTGAAATCATCAAAACGGGTGTCAGGATTTTTCCAGAAGGATTGAATAATGACCATGAACCGAGGAATAAACGCAGAAGAGATATGCGCTTGCACAGAAGACAACTGCGCAGGAGAAGAATTCGAAGGATTGAACTGTCTAGAAAATTTAAGGAAATGGATCTGCTACCTGAATTTTCCTCTGATTGCTGGAATAAACTGATGGAACAGGATCCATATGTTCTCAGAAACAAAGGTGTGAGCGAAAGACTTGAGTTACATCAATTTGGAAGAGCCATTTACCACATGGTTCAACGTCGTGGGTTTTTGAGTAACCGAAGAAGTACCGGTTCCGAAGAAGGAAGAGAGGAGGAAGGAATCGTAAAATCGGCTCTTCAGGATTTGGATCAGGAACTCGGTGAATCAACCTTAGGTCAGTATCTTTCAGAACAGGAAATCAAGCGTGGAAGATATCTGGATCGCAACAGAGTAATTGAGGAATTCAAAAGATTGTGGCAATGCCAGCGGGCTTATCACGCGGAAATACTAACTGAAAAAATTGAAAAGGAACTTTACGAATTCATCTTTCATCAGCGACCCGTGTTTTGGAGGATTTCAACGTTGGGGAATTGTCGCCTATTGCCTGATTCAAGATTGTGTCTCAAGGGTTCGTGGCTTGGTCAGCAGTATCTGTTGTTTCAGGAACTGAATAGTCTCAGGTTGGACGGTAGTAATGAACCATTACCAACCGAGGAAAGACAACAGCTCATCGATGCATTATTAAATGAGGGTGAACTTTCATGGGCAGCGTGTCGGAAAATTCTGAAAACTTCCTGGCAAAAAAGAGGAATACCTTCAAAGACGAAATTCAATCTGGAATTTGGGGGTAAGAGCAAATTGGCAGGCAACCGTGTCGTTTCTTCAATCCGGTCTGTGCTGAAGGAAAATTCTATTGAAGTCAAAGAAATAGAAAAACTCTACCAGTTACTTCCCCAGTGGCATTTCGAAATTCTTTACAAAGAGGTTGGAGAAGGAAGAAACGCCAGAATCGTAATGCGGAACAACCAAGAAATAGAACAAAAAGAGCGATTCTTTGTGAACCAGTTGATGCCAGAGATAAAGCTTGAAGAAACGATTGCCAAAAAACTGGTTTCCTTAGATTTTCCTGCCGGTTGGCTATCACATTCGACGGATGCGATTGAACGGTTGATGCCGTATTTAGAGCAGGGATTTGTTTATTCAGATGCATGCGATCGTGCGTTCCCATCCCACCGGGTAGTGGAAGGAGAAGGACTCGAGTTCCTTCCAAGCGATCAGTCCTATCTTAAGGAAGTAAGAAATCCAACTGTGAAGCGCGCATTGAACGAATTGAGGAAGGTAGTGAATAATTTAATTCGAACCTATGGGAAACCAGACAGAATCCATGTCGAACTAGCCAGAGAACTTAAGCTTCCATCAACAAAGCGGCGTGATTATCAAAAGAAAACCAAACAAAGAGAAAATGAACGTACACAAGCAAGAGATGCGATCCGTAAAGCAAATTTCCGAGGGAATTCACTTGAAATTGAAAAGTACCTGCTCTGGAAGGAATCGGATGAGAAGTGTCTCTACACCAACCAATCAATTAGTTTCAGCGCACTTTTCGAGGAGGGAAGATACGAGATTGAGCATATACTTCCATACTCAGTGACACTGGATAATGGCTTCATGAATAAGACGTTGTGTGAGTCTAACTTCAACGGGTTTAAAAGTAACAGCATTCCCTATGAGGCATTCAAGAACAGTGGTGGTGAAGAAGAATGGAAAAAATTTGTGGAGCGCGTCAAAAAATCAAAACTTCCTGACCCGAAAAAACGACGGTTGCTTGCCCAGAAGCTTGAAGACCTGGTTGGAGACGATCCAGCTGAGAGACAACTCAGAGATACTGCTTTTATCGCAAGGGAAGCGAGAGACTTTTTGATGAAACTCTTTACAAAGAAAGAAGATAAAGCCATTCCGGTCGAAACCAGCAACGGGATGATTACTGCGCAACTCCGTCAACTTTGGGGGATGAATCAACTTTTAGCAGAGGGAGACAAGAAGAACCGAGATGATCACCGCCATCATGCTGTAGATGCTGTTGTCGTGGCAATGGTACATCCAGGCACCGTCCGACATATGAGTTTTTTGAGTAAAAACTGGTTACGAGGTGAGCGGACGCAATTCCCTGCTCCGTGGCAAAATTTCTACCAGGATGTTCGGAAATCCATCGAGTGCATTATTGTTTCACACAAAGTGAGGTCGAAGGTGAATGGAAAGCTTCACGATGAGTTGGTTTATGGGAAGAGGAAAGACCAGACTGGCAGCAAAAAAGGCAGCAGTGTTTATAAGCGCAGGGTTAATCTTCAGTCACTCAGCAAATCCCAATTGCAGAAGTTGAAAGATGGAACTCTTGAAGCCGCATGGGATGGTGGAGGTAATGTTCAGCAGATCCTTCGTAACCACCTAGAACACAATAAAGATTTTAGTACGCTCCCATTCTTTAATCTTGAGCACGGTGAGAAGCGCTTTATCAAGAGCATATCATTGCTTTACAACAAGAAAGATCACCTAGTTGAAGATCTGCATGGTAAGCAGAGCACCTTCGTTGACAAGAATGAGAATCACCACGTTGCTGTCTATGAAAATGGGGATGGCGAGATCCGTTTAGAAGTCCTCTCGAATCCATTGATTACAACTCATTCCAACTAATTTAAATAAATAATTTCAGACAGATACGCTTTTATCTGTATTGAGTATTCTTGTAGCAGATGGACATCTGTTGCTAACTATTACGACTTTTTTGCGATCATTTCGGATCTCTTTCCTACTCCTTCATTTTGCGATCAATTACAATGTTTTTGTGATTATTTGCTGATTTGGTCGTAATAATCTGTCCTTACCACAGTATTCATCTAGGTTTATCTAATTCAGTAGGTAGATTGAAAATCAGTAGTGCAATATCATTTTTTTTCAAACTATTTATTTGGTTTAATTCCTTCTAGCTCTTGGACAAAATCTATTATGAAAATTAGCAAAATCATTACATATCCGGTCAAAATAGGTATACGCAACCAGCTGTTAGTGAAAGTAGAAACTGATGAAGGTGTCTGTGGCTGGGGGAAAGTGGTTTGTCTGGACGGGAAAAAGCAGTAATTGGAGCAATCGAACATTTTAGTGAATGGCTAATAGGAAAACCGGCTTTCCAGATTGGATCCCTGTGGCAGGAGTTGTACCGAAGTCAGTATTTTGAAGGAGGCCGAGTACTTTTGGCTGCTATTTCCGCAATTGATATTGCTTTGCATGACATCAAGGGCAAAGCATTAAAGGTTCCGGTATATGAATTGTTAGGTGGAATGCAAAGAAATTTTATTCCAACTTTTGCCACAACCAGTGCCCCTCCAGGCCCTGAAATGATTGAACAGGCAACCCACTTGATGAAAGTTGGCTGGAAGGCAATGCGTCTTTCACCCTCAGGCCACCAAACCAAAGATATGTATGAGCCTAGGGAGCATTTGTCTGAGACAGCAAAATGGTGTACCAAAACTCGGGAAGAATTAGGTAGTGAGGTTGTTCTCGGAATTGATTATCACCACAGACTCACTGTTGCAGAAGCCGCAAGTTTTTGCCAAAAGATGCCGAGGGGCACATTGGATTTTATTGAGGAACCGATTAGAGATGAATGCCCTAGTGCCTATCAATCTCTACGAAAACTTATAGATATTCCTTTTGCCATTGGTGAAGAATTTGCCTCCAAATGGCAGTTCCAGCCTTATATTGAAAATGATATTCTCCAATTTGCCAGAATTGACGTATGCAATGTTGGAGGTTTGACTGAAGCAATGAAAGTTGCTGGATGGTGTGAATCGCATTACGTTGACATGATGCCGCATAACTCTCTAGGTCCGATATGTACAGCAGCTTCTCTACACTTTGCTGCTGCCGTTTCAAATTTCGCTTGGCTAGAAACTAGAGCAAGCGATTTTGAAAAACACCTTGGATTTGAAGATTCGGAGATATTCTTGGATCAGCCAAAACTTAAAGGGTCTGTTCTTCCGGTTGAAACAAAGCCAGGCTTAGGAATTACAATTGATGAAACACTTTTGGAGCGACAAAAATTTGAGTTTTGGGAAGCACCACATCTTAGGCGCCGGGATGGTTCGATTACAAATTGGTAGGTTCCTTAAAATTTTTCTAACAATTTTAATTCATGAGACAGTGAATGTGGTAACCAATAAACTCTAGCTTTTAGCCTATTAACTAGATGTTTTTCAGGCCAGATATTTGCCAAGATTGGCTACAATTCCTGAAGCATTAGGTTTTTTTGAGCCTTCTAGAAATAGTTGAAAATACTATCGACATACTTGATAGGGCTATCAATATCAATACGCCTCTTTCAAAATGATCATATCCACCAATATTTACTACAATAGCACCACCTAAAATTCCAAACCCCATTTGGGCTGCTCCAACAATTCCTGAGGCATTTCCACTAGAATCCCCAGCTGATGACATTGCGCCGATAGTTGTATTGGCAATTACAAACCCGGATGCAAAACCTAGTAGCATTCCAGACATGCTGAGTATAAAGGGGTGATTTAAATCAAGAACCCAAGGTAGAAGCAGAGACACCACTGAAACCAAGCACATACATCCACCAAATTGAGCCATTGGCTCAATGCCAAATCTGCTGACGTAACGCTTTGTTATATAGTTTCCCAATATGTAGCCACAAGGATTTAGCATAAACCAGAAACCTATCTCAGATGCTGTTTCTCCTATCCTGCTATATTCAAAAGATATAAAACCAACCATAGTAAAAAAAATACCAGCACAACTTGAAGATGATACCATGAAAGCAATAAATTTTTTGTTTTTTATTAGAATTATATAATCATTAAAAACTGTAATGAAATGGGGGTTTTTGTTTATTTTATAATTTGTTTCAGGCAAAGTTAAAAGCACAATAGTTAGCAATAATAAACCAGATGTAAAGATCAAGAACATTGTTCCTCGCCAGCCTATCAAATCGCAAATTAATCCTCCAAATACAAAGCTAATTATTGGAACTGTAGACATTATCATACTCATCAAAGCAAAAGCGCTAGCTCCTTCCAACCGATCATAGATATCATTAATTATTACCCTAACAATGGAGACTATAGCAGCTGCTCCCAATCCCTGTATAATTCTCGCTGAAACAAGCATTTCCATAGATGGAGAAAAGCCGGCCAATAGCCCCCCAAGCGAGAAAAGTACTAGCCCCATTAGTAAAAAAGGACGCCTACCATATAGGTCCGAAAGAGGACCATAAATTAACTGAGCAATTGCCATGGATAGAAAAAATCCAGATAATAATAATTGTGCTTCTTCTTCGCTAGTCTCGAAATATGATGTAATTGTTCCAAGTGCTGGGGAAATAATTGTAATACCAAGAAATCCTGTTCCCATTATTAAGGCTAATAACCAAAGCGATATTGTGGGTATATTATCTGATTTTAAACCTGACGAACTTTGGTTCATTTAATTATTTTTAATCTTGAATTGAGATTTAGTGGCTTATAATAACAATCTGAAAAATTTATTGCTTTTTTAAATTGAACGGTATCAATAACTGTATAAAAGAGAGTGTTGTAATGTAGATATAACATCGTTTATTGAATTGTTAATTACCTGGATGTACTGAAAATTCCACTCTGGGTCTCATTTGTTGACGCTGGTCTGGGATCGGCCTAACTTCGTTCCTGCAGGAATGTTAAATCCTGCCGACTGTTCCAGCAATATTCTGTCCTCTGACTTACGCACCAAACGCCCGTCTGACAGTGCTGCCTCAAATTCTCCATGGTGTCGGATACTCAGAATTACCCTAGCTGCATTGACAGGTTCTCCGCATCAGCAATGCTGCCTCCAGATTGGTGCTGGAACCTAAGTTTTCAAAAAATTTCAGACGTTTGATCTCATCTGCAAAGAACTAGCGCATATTGTAGAAAGTTAACACACGCACAAACTTTCAATTCCTGCATCAAAAGTCAAAATTCGCGATCAATTACGAATTTTTTGCGACTATTTGATATTTTTCTTAAGTAAATTCCGATAAAAATTGGAAATTCCGGAAATAAATTAACTGATTAGTCATCGGTTCCTCTATCCAGTTGAGCTATGGGTGCGTGAAAGGAGAGAGGCGGACTGTTTTCGAAGCGTTTCAAGCCCTGGAGGCACTAGACTTACCGGAAAGCTCAAAATATCTCTTCGTATTTATCCCCCATAAATTTGATTTTTAGTGCCCCAAATTTGCGCCTGCCATTGATTTAGGTAGGGCAAAAAAACGTTATAAAAGAGCTAAGTAACTGATTTCGCTGGCACGCCCATCATGACTTGAACCTGAAACCCACTGATTAGAAGTCAGATAAATTAATCAATTAAAATACTGAAATTATTTGTTAAAATTTTATAAACAAAAATTTTGCTGACCATGTGATTAGTCTAGAAGTTCGCTAGAAATTCCAACACAGACCACCGGAAAACATATTTCGATGGGTATTCTCATGTGCCATCAAATCTCTCAGGACAGCATGGTTTTACAGATCGTCGAGCCTCTGACTAGATGCTGCAGATCCCTGTCCAGACAACCGAGGACCTAACTGCTCTGGCATCTGTCTCATCTCTTTTCATCAAAGATAGTCATCTGCCGTGTTCTCCCCTCTTGCCATCAAATCCAGTTTGTTTGCCTGCATTACACTGCTGAATTCGTTCAGGGTCAATCCTGCTAACTCATCCTGATTTACCAACCGTTCTGCAATTCGACTGTTGTTCAGGACATACCTTGAAATCTCACTCATTGTTCATTCTGCATCCATCTATCGTTGAAACTGCTGGAATTGTTCGGATGAGACAAAGATGATTTCCATCATCTGCTGAATGTTTGACGAAGACCAGACTCTTGTTCGGTCTTCTGTGACTGGCTTTACCTCATTCATCTGGTCTTTCATTCGCTGAACGAAGTCTGAACGCATAGCATTCAATTCTGCCGATATTCTGGTCGTTTAAATTGTGACCAAAACTGTACCCTGAGTTTTGACCTCAAGGTTTTCAGAGATTGTTAGTTGTGATCCCTTTCAGTTGTATTCGGTACTGGGGTGGACAGAACTGCTTGACCAAAAATTATCTAGGGAAATAACCAAAATCAGCGTGAAATTCAGCTACAACGTCATGAAGAGCCATCCAACACTCATAAGTTCCTATGTTGAGGGAATACTTCTGAGCGAGGCTGGCCGCTTCACGGAGCAAGTATCCCTCACACGCACAGACATGGAAGCACCGGGCTTGATAACTGTAGTCGAGGCTTCTGGTAGTGCGGTCAGTGTTGTCAGTTTTCCAACGGCTGGCGTTAACGTTAGTTCCTGACAGGAGATGCTCGAAGAATTGGCAGGTTTGAAGTCTGGGATTGAGCCGCATTCGTGTGGCTGGATTGTTGGTGAGGTGATTTATAAGACGCTGCAAGGACTAGTTGACCCAAGTTGCAAGGTTCCGCTAATCATAACGAAGGTAGTAGGTGGAAGTACCTGCAAATATTTGCTTGGATTGCTGCTTAAAGTTCCGGCAAACAAGTCAAGCTGCAGGATCTTGCCCTCAAACTTCAAGCAGTCTTACTGCCTGCTCTGCTGGTTGGAAAATGTGAATATAGTAATAAATCTATACCCGGGGAATCAGCGGATTGAGGTAGTTGCTCAACACTGCGTAAACATCGCAATTCCTCGACCAGAACTACCCATAGTTGGACGCTAATTAATTCTAATAGGTAAAAGCTAATCTAAGTCAACCGTTGGCATGGTTTCATCGGATGACTACTAACCATGAAAGGAATTCAGGCAACCACACACTCACTTCTATTCACTACGGCTTCATAGCGAAATAATGAACCAAATCACGTACAGTCTGCTGATATGCTCACCGATAGTGCAGCAAGAGCCGGATTACATCAGCATCATTTATTCGCTTTGTGGTGTTGTTACGATTGAATTGATTGAAGACGGACCTGACCGATTTAGCCATTCGATTATTGGTGATCCCAGAAGAACTTTGAATGACTTTGGCTTTCTGTTCAAGGTCTAGCACAGAGCATTTTATAATAAGCCAATGGTTGTCCAGCACAGTCTTCGACTTTAAACGTTATTGTCTGAGGCACCAGCGCATTTCGATAACTGCGAAGTTGCTGGCTAACAGGTCAAAGCCGTTAAATTCAAATCAAAGAACAAAACCAGAATGACGCGAAAGCTTTGGCAGAAAGGTCTTAAATACGGTTTGATCCGAATCACTAAAAAATCGTTGTTTGAGCAATGAACAGGAGAACAAAAGGATCTATGAGCTATAGACTTACTAAAGAAGAGCCAATCGAAAAGGAGTCTATCACAGCACGCTTACTGGCTAATCAGGTGGCTTGATATATTGGGTAGCATAGGGAAGCGCCACTGGAGCAACGCTTCCCTATGAGGGGGATAACTATACGCCGGCCATGGCTGATTTTGGCAGCGTGTAGTCTGATATCTGTGCTGCAAAGGTTCACAGTACAGCACAGATATAGGCACTGGTCAGCTTAGGGTTTATGGAATATTACCTTAACGCTTTGACTTGATCCTTATTCAAACAAATGAACAATTCTGGTTCAAATAATTTTAAAATTAATGAATAAAAATAGATACTTTGGAGAAACAAACACTGTCAAAACAGACACAAAGTATTACGAATTAATTCCTTTGCGGGTAGTTACGACCACGAACTACAGCTAAGTTTCAAACTCGGATAGGCTCCTGCCGATATGAATCTAAACCAGCAGCAACTTTTGTAAATATTTGGTGTATCCGATAGAAGAATTCGACAATGACAGAATGAAGGTTTGCCGTCAGGGCTTCAGGCTCATGGTGGCGACCATTAAGTTGCTTCAGAGCGCTACAGGACAACAGAATGAATCATTAATATGTTTTTCGAATATCATCTTCCACCGAAGTTACTGAAATTAATTGATTTAGAATAGATTTCTTCGGAAATAAAGAAAATAGATGGAGACTCAGTGATCTGGGAAAAAAATCACAAAATAAAAAACATAATATAAGCATAATTCCAGAAAGCTCTAAAGAAATCAAAAAAAGAAATTTATAATAAAACAAAATTTAAAGATCTCTTAGAAATATAAAAAGCAAATAATATCAGTAGTCAGGATAGATAAAAAGGGTGGCATGATTTTAGAAGATTTGCGTCTATCATAAATTTTTGAACTACAAAATTCACCGAAAGATAAGTTTGATATATCGCATATGCACAATAAGTTCGCCCAAAAGCAGCTAAATTTATTCAGGCAAAATATATTCTTTTGCTGGACTTTACATTTGCTAACAAGTTTTGGAATTATTTGCAGCTTTTTCGCTTTAAAAAATATAATTGACGGTGAGATTTTCAAAGCTTTTATGTGGTTAGGATTGGGCCTACTTATCGACGGAATAGATGGGACGATTGCGAGATTCTTAAGAGTAAGTGTGAAGCTACCTCATATTGATGGCCACATGCTCGACAGTATAATTGATTACATCAATTATATTTTCATACCTGCCTTCATGCTACATCATTTCAAAATATTACCCGAAACTATGGATACAGTACTTCCAGCAACAATAATGGTAATATCTGTCATTTCATATTCGAACAAAAATACGAAGACAGATGAAAATTGTTACATAGGTTTTCCGGCAATTTGGAATGTGGTTGTACTTTATTTGGTGATACTTGATTATAGTGTCCTAGTAAATACTGCAATATTGATTTCCCTAATTATACTAAAAATTGTACCAATACGGTTTGTACACCCATTTAGAACAAAAAGCTTCAAAAAATCAACTTTGGTAGTGAGTTTATCTTGGTTTATGTTTACACCTTTTACAGTAATTTCTCGAGAATATAGTTACCTTTTAGATTATTATGAATATTTCTTATCTGCCTGGCTACTAATTAGTTCATATTATGTTTTTCTAACTCTTTTTCTGAATTCCGATAAGTTTGCAAAAATATACAAGTTTACAAAGAAGTTTTGCAACACAAACAAGATATCATCTTGCAAGAATGATTTGTCTGCCGAAAAAATATAGTTTTCTTCAATGTTTTCACGTAATTATAAAAGAAAAATTATGTTAATAGATATATTTGATACGTTAACCAAGAAAAAAATTATAGTGTTATTTACTTTTTTGATCTTTTGTCAAAATGTTAATTACATATTTGCTTCAGGAGAAGCTGCGTACGAAAGTCTTAGAAACAGCTGGTATGAAATATTTCCAGACGGAAATAGAAATGCAGCAGGAGCTAAATTTTTCAAATATATTTTAGTGAAAGAACAAAATTTTGAAAAATTTAAAGAATTTAATAAGTTATATTGTGCAGTTTCTGGTTCATTGATTAAGCCTGGAAAAAAATCATATGACATTTACTTGAAAGACTTTAAAACTAATGAAAAAGTATGTGGAAATTATTATGCCTGTTGCTGGCCTTGTTTGTGTGATATTATGTTATATTCTAAAGTTAATAGGACATCAATAATCTTTGACGGTAATACAGAAATTGTCCATACTATTACAATTGACAATCCATGTGAGAAAAAAAATTTCCCAAAAGAAGTGAATAGAAAATATTTTTGTAGTGGTTCAAAAATAAACACAGACTCCGTGAAAGAAATCGATGGGAGACTAGTTATTGGATATCTGCATAATGCCACAACTTGTTCTTCAGATAAAATTTTCCAAATAGATAATGATAGAATTACAGGAAAACTATGTTCAGTTAGAAATAATATTCCGATTGACAAATTGGATTTTGGGATGGGTGATATTTTTATTAAATTAGCTAATTGAATAAAAAATTTGAAACTGATTATCTCTTAAATGCAGCTAATATGAAAAGAAAAATAATTTTTCTGTCGACCTTATATTTTATATATGGAGTATCGAATGCGACGGGCGATTTTTTCATCAATATGAGTGATAAAATTTCAGACAATAAGCCTAGGTTGAGCTATGGTATAGCAGTAACAGATATTAACAAAGATGGTGCTGATGAATTTATTGTCACTGGATTCGGATATCCAAATTTAGCTCTAAAATACGAATCAGGAAAACTCATTAACGTCGTAAACGAAAGTATTTTTCAAGATTCTACAAGATCTTCAATTGGCGTTGCTGCTTGTGATATAGATGGAGATGGGTACGAAGAAATATATGTTCTGAACACTGATTCGTACAGTGGACGAAAGAAATATACAGATCGGCTTTTGGACATTGATAATGAATTGTTTGATCTATTTGAGCTAGCCAGAAACCAATTTTATTTGAATTTAACTGCTGGTAGATCTGTAATTTGCGTTGATGGCAAGGGTAACGGAGACTTTGGCTTCTATGTCGCCAACTACGGTGGGCCAACGAGATTCTACGAAATGCGTAACAATATCATTGTTGATGTTGCTGAAGATTTGAATGTTAATCGTGTGACTGGAGGTAGAGCTGTTGTATCGGGTCACATAGTATCGAATCGTGTTGACATTTTTGCTGCCAACGAACGTGGTCCCAATTTCCTGTACAAAAATGATGAAGGAAGTTTCGTTGATGTAGCTCTCGAATTTAATGTACAGGATGTTCTTCAGAACGGAAGGGGTACATCGCTTGCTGATGTCCTCTACAGAGGCCGTTTAGACATTGTTACTTCCAATTGGGAAGGCTATCACCGAATCTTCACTCTCAACAAAAACTCATTTGCTGACATTGCTACACTGGAGTTTAGGGAACCATCTAAAATTAGGACAACTATCGTAGCTGATTTTGATAATGACGGTTATGATGAAATCTTTCTTAACAATATAGGTGAACCTAATAAACTTTTTAAGATTTTAGAAGAAGGTAATCTCCAGCCGATTCAAATTGTAGAAGGGCTTGAATCGACTGGTTTGGGTACTGGAGCAGCTGTTGCAGATATTGATAACGATGGAGTTCTCGAATTACTGATTGCCCACGGTGAGTCAGCTCCTGAACCCCTCAGCATGTACAAGGCGGATATTGCTGGAAAATCAAGATTTGTAAGAATTCGTCCACTCAATTTCAATAATGCTCCTGCAAGAGGTGCAACAGTTATTTTGAATACTAATCTACGTCAGCATGCCAAGACAATAGACTCGGGATCGGGTTATCTTTGCCAAATGGAGCCAGTAGCACATTATGGACTCCGTGAAGGTGAGATAGTGGATAATGTTATCGTGCAATGGACTAATGGTGAAAATGATACTTTTAGTCTTGGTCTCATGAATAAAACATACGTTTTTAAACAAAATCCCTAGTTTTTGCCAAAAGCTAATGAATTAAAAATGTTAAATCATTATTCTCTCTGCCCGAGACGTTATTTGTCAATGCTATCAAACCCAAAAAAATCAATCCAAGATAATTATTATTCACGAACTTAAAAGCATTTCATAGATTTCCCTTACTCCCAAATGTTGCCTGGAAGTCTTGGCCATCCATCTCCTGTTGTGGTGACGAAGAAACCCAGTTGTTGGATCAAAAATAAGAAAAGTACTTGGCACATCTCAATGAGCTGATAGCATCATGCGCTACGTTTAGATCAAGACAGAATTAAGAGAACCAAAACCCATGCATGGATTTCGGGCAGCAGTGATAACCGGATTACTCCGTCAGGGAGCCAGCCCGGTTCATGTCCAACGTTTGCTTAGACATGAGGATCTTTCGATCACGATGGGATACCTAGACCCAGATGCTTTGGAAATTGAAAATCTGGTAAAGAACCTTTGAACTTCATCGAAAATTATTGACAAATAAAAACTCCCCGCCAGGTGTGCGCCCACCAGGACTTGAACCTGGAACCTACTGATTAGAAGTCAGATAGGGATAGGTCTTAAATTACTGAATTTGTTTGATATATTTTAGTGAGCAAAAAGTGATGTGCTGATGTGATTAGTCCAGAAGTCCACTAGAAATCCTACCACTGAGACCACCAAAGAACATATTTCGACGGGCATTTTCCTGTGCCATCAAGTCTCTTAGTAAAGCATAGTGGGGATATTCACATGCCCCCCTGCAAATAGCACTGGAGTATTGATGATTGCAGCTGCAAGTTTCGCTAGAAACTTTTTCATTGAGACATCCTTTTGAGTTCAATTTCACAAATCTATGCTTAATCGATTTAAGAAGTATTGCTCGGCTTTTTGGTCACTACCCTGGTATATGATTTTTCTGGTTTTCATCATCATGGATATCATTATTCTACTTCTCATAATTTAAAGTTTTTCTCTGGAGCCAATAAAATCCTACCTAACCCCAAAACAGCTTGCTGCCGAATTTGATGTTTCCAAAACCTGTATCTATCGCTGGTGTCGAACTGGCTATTTTCTGAGCCATAAAGTTGGAGGCCGCTGGCGAATTGACCCAGACGTTGACCTTGAATCGTTATCCAATCCAGTGAATGAGCGAGTGCGTGAAGAAATGAAGGCGAGAGGCTGGTATCAAGGAGTCGAGGAGGTGTGCAGGAAACTGCAGTCTTTTTCAGTTTAGAACTACAGTCCTATTTTATTGGTAGCTACGTAGCTTTCATGATATGCGTTAATTTTTGAAAATCATCAAATACATGAAAGCATAATTATTCGCTGATACCAAAGTTTTCAAGAAACATATTTGTTAGCTTTACTTATTCTTTTCACGATATGGTAATCATTAAGCGCAAGCTTTGAACAATCGTGTCCAAAACCAGATTGGCCTATGCCACCATGTGGTAAATCGATATCGTATTTTACACCGTTTATTTGAATCTCACCGAAATGTAAATCTCGTCCAATTAATTCAGCTTTTTTTTCATTATCAGTAAAAACATAAGCCACTAACCCTCCATCATTATTTAAATTAGACCTTTCAGTTAAATCTTTTTCATCATTAAAACTAATGAGTGAAATAATCGGTCCGAATATTTCTTCATGATAAATTTGCATTTGATCCGTAACACCACTCAAGATTGTTGGTGAGAAAAAATGGCCTCTCACTTGGTTAGAGGGTCGATCTCCACCTATTAGTAATTGCGCACCTTTCATTACAGCATCATCAACCAATTTTTTCAGACGAATCCATGATTTCTGATTAATGACTGGACCAGTATGTATATCTGAATTTTTGTCAAACCCTACTTCAGTTGTTTCAGCAAGTCCAACAATGTGGGTTTTGAAATCTTCATAAACTTTGGAATCTACAAAAATGCGATTTGGTGCTACACATATTTGCCCAGCATTGCTGAATTTGAGCGCAGCGATTGTGTTTGCTGCAAGCGCTAAGTCTGCATCATAAAGTACTAACGCAGGTGCATTCCCACCAAGCTCCATCGAATAACGCTTTATCGATGTTGCCCCCTTTTGCATCACATGCCTTCCAGTAGTCGATGAACCAATCAGTGTAATTAAAGAAGGAATTTTTGAAGATGAAAGATAGTCAGCAACATCGTAGCTGTTGGAACTAAAAATCTGAACAACTCCAGGTGGTAGGCCTATTTTCGAACAGATTTCACCCACTGCGTATGCTGATATAGGTGATAATTCTGATGGCCTTATTATGATTGGGCAACCAGATGCTAGCGCGGGGCCTAGCTTGAACGCCAAATTTAAAAGTGGAAAATTCCAAGAAATAAACGCAACCACAACTCCAACAGGTTCATAAGTTATTAGGTGAGAGTGGCTCCCAGTGCGGTCAGGAATACTGTAATTGTTGAATCTAGCAATTTCTTGAGAATAAAATTCAAGAGAATTTTTCAAACTTTCAAAATCTTCTTTAGTTTGTTGCCATGGTTTTCCAATTTCAAAATGGACGCATTCTCTAAGCGATTGTTCGTTAGCAATAATTTCTTTTCTCAAGCAATACATCCAATGCTGTCTTTCTGATATCGACGTCCTTGGCCAGGTGGTTAAACTTCTTTTAGCTGACTCGAGTGACTTTTCAGCTTCAAGTATACTTGCTCCTTCTACTTTCCCAGTCATTTCTTCTGTCGCTGGATTAAAAACTTCAATATGATCTGAACCTTCAGATAATTTTCCATCTAAATACATTTTCTTATTATAAAGCATGTAGGATCCTAACTTTTGGTAAATGAACCTCAGCCTATTGAATTTTAGTTTAACGACACGGCTTTTCAGACCACAGACCAACCAACATTTAAAGATTATTCAACAAAATTTGATATTCAAATGAGAAACAAATCTTCTGCAAGACCTAACATTTCAACAAACTAGAGCTGATTATTGTTACTGTTTTCTTGAGATAATAAATCTGAAAGAAAATTAGCACTGTTCAAAACATCACTCGACTTGTTGTGAGCAACATCACCAGAAAAATTCTAGCTGCTTTAATATTTTTCTACGATTGAAATAGTAGGACGAGGAGGAGGTCGGCAAGAGATGCTTTGGTGAGAACTATGTCTTGGCACAGTTGAGGAGGCATTTGTAGGAGCCAAAATTTAACCAAATATTACGAGTTTTACTCCACCAGAGTTCCACTATATTAGAAAATCTAGTTTTAAATAATCTGCTAAGTGTCTGATTTTGCTGGCGCGCCCACCAGGACTTGAACCTGGAACCTACTGATTGGAAGTCAGATGGGGCTCAGGAAAGCCTACCAAACGTCAGTCATGACGTTGATATGGGCACAGTGATGGTGCCGCATTTTGGAGTCCATCTCGATCAAGCTGATTTCGATACTGTCAAAGCACGCTTAGAAGCGAAAGGCATTGACTTCATCGATCCGCCATATCGACGTTTCAAGGGAAATGAGTTTGAACAGGAACCTTTTTTTATCAAAGATCCAAACGGCAACATCATGGAAATAAAAACCATGGTGAACCCAGAAATACTATTTAAAGTCGTCGACGGATGTCAGTCAGCTGCAAGTGCTTAGAGACAAATGTTTGGCCAAAGAGCTGAAATACTTGTCTAGAATTTCTAGAACCGTTGCCAGGGGAAATATTATTCTGAAATCCGAAGAAGAGAGTGGCTGGGGACAGATCACACGATACTATTCTCTAGGCAAGTATGAGGATTCAGTCTGATTGGTGGAGTGATTAACTGGCCACGATTTTAAGTAAGAATGATCCAGAAAAACAGGCAACTTAAGGTAGTTGGTAGCAGAAACGCAATCACTAAAATTAGTCTCCAGCTTTCATCAAAGCGAACATCCCTCGGATCAGCCACCCAATTAGAATAATCATCTTTCATCTTCTGTAGTTGCTTACCCGGAGATAGCTCCTCTCGCAACAGGGCTTCAGTTTTCTCCAACTGCTCTTTTGTCTTAGTGAGTTGTCCCTTCAAATTCTCTAACTGGGATTCCATATCTGCAAGCCTCATCTGTTGCTGATAAGTCTTTTGGTTTCCGAAGGAATTAGACACCAGGTCCTCACCAATAATTTTTTCAGAGGACTCTTCTTTTTCTGTATTTATTTTTTTCATTGCCATCAATTTTTGATGAAATAAATCATAAGAAACTGAACAACACTAGAAATCCCAGGTAGAACAACAGCATAAGCCCCAAGATTGACCAGGTAAACTTTTTCATAAAAAAATATTTTATCAAAAATTCAACTTGTAGAGAACTAAATACATACACTCTATTGCGCACGCCTAGATTGAAATAGCCTGAAGTAGCCCAAAATCTGCTGTAATTTTACTGGTAGCAATGAGTTTGATAAATAAACGATACAGGTTCACCCTCATATCAAAAGACACTTATTGTGCTTTAACTGAAGATGAACGTGAGCAGGTTGTTGGTGATCTATGGAAAAAGGCAAAAGAACGTCTTGATAGACAAATAGAAGAAGAATGGCACGGACAGTACCCTGAACCCCTACTTGAAGAATGGTTGTCCTCCGTTGAATCTGCCAGGGACGCCAAAACAGTTGATCACTACCGACTAGACCTGCAGAGATTTCTGCACGTTGCCCCACCACGCACTGGACAGCTCTCCTCCAGAGTCCAAGAACCGTATTATGACCACCTCCGCATTCTTGGCCTGTCGGATTCATCAATCAATTCTGCAGTTCGTTCTGTTCGGGTATTTGTAAAGTGGTTGTCAGAGAGGGAGTTGCTAAAACATCCAGTCACGCTCAAAGCACTAGGAACCGTCAAGAAACGGGTGCAGTTCTATTCCATAGAACAGATCCAGACCATGCTGGACTACTTCAGAGAGACCCCAGGCAGAAGATATACGTTATTATACAGGACAATCTGGATCTTGAGTCAGACTGCAATGAGGGGGGGAGAACTGCTGAATTTGAAATGGTCAGAAGTGCAGCCAAAGAAGATCAAGATTACCAGCACAGACGATTGGGAGGTAAAGAATCGCAAGGATGCCTGGGTTCCGATCAGTCCGAAACTGCAGGAAGAAATGAGTCAGTGGGATCGAGAAGGAGAGGTCTGGGTACTAGATAGAGGGAATGGAGATCGACATTGGGCACATCTTAATGAACTGACGGCCTCAATGCGTTTCGTTCAAACCAAGTGTGACTGCAAAGGACCCAAACCCTTGCATGGATTCAGGGCAGGAGTCGCAACAGAGTTACTTAGGCAGGGTGCTAGTCCAGTTCATGTTCAGAGACTGCTGAGACATGAGGACCTTTCAACCACGATGGGGTATCTCGATCCTAATGCGTTAGAAATCGAAAATCTGGTAAAAAACTTATGATCTTTGTGGCAGTAATTGGCAGTGTTAAAATTCCCCGCAAGGCGTGCGCCCATCAGGACTTGAACCTGAAACCTACAGATTAGAAGTCATCAGTCGGATGGATGCTGCAAAGAACCTATCACAACTTGGGTCTCCTGTTATTAGAGAAAGCGGGGGGGGCTTCCGCTTCAAATTCTCTCTGGTAATGAATGATGCGGTCATTAGCTACGATGAAGAGAATCGGCCAAATGTGCTGATCGTCCAAAGAATCTGGGATTCGGGGAATGTTGTGTTTCGAGACCACAGAGATGCTGGAAATAAGGATAGAGGTATCAATAAATCAATAAGTACTCTGATCAGTGAAGGATGGGAGAAGTGTGCTGTTGATCCAATTGGAAGATTGGCGAAGAAGAATGACTAAAAGAGTGATCGAGATCTCAAGTAGTCCGCTCAGAATCAGTGTGAAGCATCACCAATTGATTCTTACCTATCCCGATGATCAGCAGAAGCAAATCAATACGGAGGACATCGGGATGCTGATTTTGGATCATCCAGGAGTAACCTTTAATGTGGCGGTCGTTAATCAACTCTTAGATTGTGGGGTTTCTTTTCTGATCTGTGGAGCAGGACATTTGCCTGTGACCTGGTTTTTTCCGGTGGCTGACCATGCTCTTCAAACAGAGAGGTTCCGGATTCAGCAGGGTATAACTCTGCCACTTCAAAAGAATCTCTGGAAGCACATCATCCAATCAAAAATTTGGAATCAATCTCTATGTTTGGAAGCATGTGAAAAATCATCAAACGAACTACGACTTTTGCGGAAGCATGTGAGATCGGGAGACTCCAGCAATCTTGAAGGGCAAGCTGCAAGAATTTACTGGAAGGAATTATTTGGTAGTAACTTCAGGAGAGATCGTGATGGGGATTCTCCGAATGCTCTGCTCAATTATGGCTATGCCATTTTAAGATCAGCCATTGCTAGAAAGATTTGTTCTACTGGACTTCATCCGACCTTTGGAATCCACCACCGTAATCGAAATAACCCCTTTGTACTTGCAGACGATCTAATTGAACCTTTCCGACCACTTGTAGATATAGTTGTCTACAACCTTTGGGAGAACGAACTTGATGAGATTAACCGGTCGTCAAAAGAAAAATTCTTGGATTGATGAATCAGTTTGTGTGGATCGATGAAAAAAATCAGTCATTACAAAATGCAATTGAGATCTACGTCAATAGTTACCTTGAATCTATTCGAGAGAAAAAACTGCTTTTGAAATTTCCTGAGAGTTTGGCCTATGAAATTCCCAAAAGCGAGGAGTAGATAAGGAAATCCAGTTGGGTGGAGAAGTATGTGGATTTTCGCAATGTTTGATTTGCCAACTGGTACTGACAAACAGAAGAAAGCCTACACAAGATACAGGAAGGTATTGCTCAACGATGGGTTCTCAATGATGCAGTATTCCGTCTACTATCGTCATTGCGCCAGTCAAGATCTGGCGCAGACACACATCAAGAAGGTCTCGGCTGAAGTGCCACCCGAAGGCGAGGTTCGTTTCCTAATGATTACGGATAAACAGTTCGGAAATATGCAGATCTTTCAGGGAAAATCGCGTGAAGAAACACCTGCTGCACCAGCACAACTTGAGTTTTTCTAGCAAGATCACCAAAATTAACCTGCAAAAACAGGATTTTGGGTCGGACGTCTACCAACATCATCCGAATTGACCGGAAGTCTCAACAACTACACTATTTACATTTTCCTGCTTATACTACCAACATCATCCGAATTGACCGGAAGTCTCAACATGTTTACGTTACTTTGACATTTTAAAGAACTACCAACATCATCCGAATTGACCGGAAGTCTCAACCAATACAGTCTTGAATCTATAGATCATGATTCTACCAACATCATCCGAATTGACCGGAAGTCTCAACAATTATAGGTTTATTCCGCTTTACTACTAACTACCAACATCATCCGAATTGACCGGAAGTCTCAACACTTCGCGTCTCTTGAGCACCAGCTGATCGCTACCAACATCATCCGAATTGACCGGAAGTCTCAACGAGTAGTAAAATGTCTACAAGACTCAAGAACTACCAACATCATCCGAATTGACCGGAAGTCTCAACTAGTAGGCCCACATTTTGGCATGGTAGTATCTACCAACATCATCCGATTTGGTCTACTACATTCTTACTCGAGAAAAGGGGACATTTTATCTAAATCTTAAAATGGATTTAGCTAGGTAGTTCAGTTTGTATTTTGCGGATCTAGTTTGAACTGACCATGGGAGTGATGTGCACACAGAGTGCGCAAGAATGCTTAAAGCCAGTATTTATCTAAGATGGTCGCTGGTTCAAATCCAGTCACCCCGACCAGCCCGCCAAATATCTTCAAGTTCCCGTTAGTCTTCACAAATTTCTCCCAACTCTCAGTTTAATTCTACAAGCCCCAATCCTACTTTTTGTTGAAGATCCTTCAATCAGAAATTTGGTTGGTTAAGGTTGTTGCACGCTCCCAGTGATCTCACAAAATTGCGGAATCAATAGAAAAAAATCCAAGTATGGGCCTTGCATCCTTACTAGTATGGTAATTATTTCTGAAAATCTTGATGAAATTTACTCAAAACAGAGATGGTGAATGGCAGTCGGAAAACTAACAGGACCGAAGAAAGCAGCTATCCTTCTCCTAGCATTAGGAGAAGAAGGAGCAGCAGAGGTTATGAAAAACCTGGAAGAAGCAGAGATTCAGCAAGTCGGTTACTACATGACTCGCTTTAACGATATTTCCTCTGAAGAATTAGACCAAGTCCTTGAGGAGTTTTATCGACAGTCTGTAATGAGTGATGGCGGTGGAGACTTGATGGCTTCACCTGATTTCATCAAAAATGCCCTTGCTGCAGCGCTTGGACCTGAGAAAGCCAAGGAACTCAATGCTGCTATGAGTTCCCAAACTGATGACATGGGCTTGGATGCGCTGAAATACATCGATCCGATAATGATTGCCAACTATATCCGTACTGAACATCCACAGACCATCGCATTGATTATCTCCTATCTGACCGATATTGATCAGGCGGCTACTGTATTGAGATCACTTCCGGAAAACTTACAGGCTGATGTGGTTTATCGTATTGCTTCATTGGACAGTATCCCGCCTGGAGTTGTCAACGAACTCAATGAGGTTTTGACCGATGAGATGAAGCAGGCAGGCAGTATGGTTACCAAAGTCGGTGGAGTAGCTCCAGTAGCCGAGATCCTTAATGCGATTGATAAAGCTTCCGAAACAAGAATTCTCTCGACAATCGAAGAGTCGAACCCTGATCTGGCAGAACAGATTCGAGAATTGATGTTCACATTCGAAGACTTGACCTTGATTGATAGCAAGCAAATGCAGACGGTATTGAAGGACGTTGATAAGGCCGATCTTGCGATGGCTCTAAAAACCGCTAGCGATGCAGTAAAAGAACTGATTCTTAGCTCGATGTCGACTAGGGCCGCAGAGATGCTGAACGATGATCTTGAAAATATGGGACCTGTCAAAGTGGCGGATGTGGAAGGTGCTCAGCAGAAAATCATCAAAGTGGTCAAAAAACTTGAAGAAGAGGGCAAGCTGATTATGGCTGGGGCTGGTGACGACGTAGTCTGAGTTCTGATCCTCTCTTAAGGGCCAAACAAGATGGCCCTTTCACTCTTCAAATCTTTAAACTATTTAATATTCACCCAAGCACTTCCTCTTTTAGCTGATTCTACCATCGCTTGGACGATCTCGATTGAGTGGCAACCATCTTCAACGTTCGGATACCAACAGGCCATTTCGCCCGGACGATTTCCCTCATTCATTGCATTGATTGTATCTCCTAAATCACGGTAAAGATTGGCAAAAGCCATTACCATCCCTTCAGGGTGGCCGACGGTGATGCGATTGGCTCGCTGAGCGGCTTCAGATAGATAATTCCCACCACGCTCCAAAATTTGCGTAGGCTGATTGAGAGGAGTCCAGAACAATTGATTGGGTTGCTCCTGAGTCCAGCGAAGTCCACCTACTTCTCCAAAAACCTGAAGAGTAAGGCCATGGGTTCGGCCAATAGCCAGACCACTGGTCCACAAACGCCCAATGGTTCCATTGTTCATTCTAAAGGCTGAGAGATTGTCATCTTCGAGCTGTCGGCTTTTTATCCCATGTCCGAAATCACTGGAGACAGATGTGACCTTTTGACCTGTCACAAAGCAAGCCATATGGAGTGCATGAATCCCGCAATCCACCGTGACTGCCGCCATTCCGGCTTGGATAGGATCAAATCTCCAGCGAACTCTGGGATTCTCTGCATCCTTAGCATCGGCCATAAATCCACCTGCAAACTCAGCAACGACAACCCGAATCGCTCCCAAATCGCCATTTTCCAACATGGATCGCATTTGGCGTACCATGGGATAACCTGTGTATCCATAGTTGACAGCGCAAATCTGGCCAGTCTTTTTGGATACTTCTACGAGATCTTTGGCCTCCTCAACGGTCATTGTCATTGGTTTTTCACAAAGGACATGGAAACCAGCCTCCATGAATGCTTTCGATATCTGATGATGGGTAGCATTCGGAGTCGCAACCGTTACTAGTTGAATACGGTCTTCTCTTTTTTTCTCTTTATCCAACATTTCCTGCCAGTCACCGTAACATCTTTTTTTATCAAGTCCCCAGGCGATGCCAAATTCAACAGCCCTCTGCGGATCAATATCCATAGCACCAGCAAGGAATTGAAATTTCCCATCCATGACAGAACCAGCCCGATGGGCGAAGCCGATTTGGCTTCCTTCTCCACCACCAACCAACCCCCAGCCTAACTTTTTCAATTTTAATCCTCAGAATTAAGTAAAAAAGAACTCTCTAAAATCAGAAATTAGCTCAAACTTCAATCAATGAACCGATTTTTGAAAACTTCGAATGCCTGACGACTACAAATTCAACTGTACCATGCTCAACTTTAGGATATTTTCAATCAAGACAAAGAAATGTCTTTGCAAAGTAATGCTTCTTCTATGATTCTGCGATTTACCTGCGATTTATAAATGCCTTCAAGGAGACATTCAGATGCCTGCTTACGTCTTATCAATGATGACAATTCATGATCCAGAAACTTACAGAAAATATACAGATCGTACTCCTCCAGTTGTTAAAAAATATGGTGGTAAGTTTTTAACGAGAGGTGAACCAGTTACTCGCCTAGAAGGAGAGGAATATTCTGGAAGGCTCGTAATTCTTGAGTTCCCAAGCAAAGAAAAAGTAGATGCTTGGTTTGCAGATCCTGCCTACCAGGAAGCAGTTACTTTCCGGCAGGCAGCTTCAGTCATGCATCACTTACTGGTTCAGGAAGGTGGCGAAAATACAGCAGATCCTGATCCAAAACTATAAATTGATTTTTAGTGAACACACCATTTGGGATTAGTTTGGGAATCCGCAGACTGGATCATAGAACCTTTCAATGAAAATAACTGAACTAAATCCAAACCATCCAAACTGATTTTTGCGGATAATTCTACATCCCTTGAGTGTGAGGGTGATTCGCTATCGATGGAAGATTTTTGAAGGGCTGTTCTCAAAATTCGGAGCGCTGATCTCAGGATCGAATTTTGGTCCTGACAGGTCTCCTGAATTTCTTTCAGAACCTCCTTCATCTCTATTTGGTGGGAGTTTTGTTCTAATTGGCTTTCCTTTGAAAAGTTGACTTGGTCGGCTGCAAAATTGTTAAAAGGTAAGAGTGACACGCTTGAAATGATAAGGAGCCTTTTCATTGTTGATTCTCAGGTTCGATTTGGCAATTTGCCCCCCGCAGGCTGCTGTTCATCACCAATGCCAAGACTGTTTTATCTGCCTAGATTTGTTCGACTTTTACTTATTTTTCTTTTCTGTGTACCTGACTCCAAGGACTCTAAGGTCGGTTCAATGGTTCCAATCACTTCTGCTTGTTCAGAAGCAGTATTCGCCGGCATTCTTAGTCGACC
>JACLAD010013593.1_pt1 | contig 69925 bp, 58 predicted proteins | sample 8027901 | NCBI WGS metagenome assembly JACLAD01 (sample SAMN15725071, study PRJNA655200) | protist metagenome | isolation source: fluorescence activated cell sorting (FACS) single amplified genomes of... | place: Spain: Blaines Bay Microbial Observatory, Mediterranean Sea | collected 2016-07-05 | reverse complement strand
TCTGCAGCCTGGGCCGGGTTGGTGGCCCCCATCACGTCACGGTGGCGATTGATGGCGTTGTCACCTTCCAACACACTGACCACGACTGGCCCTGAACTCATGAACTCGGTCAATTCTCCGTAGAAGGGGCGTCCTCGGTGTACTGCGTAGAAACCTTCGGCTTCACGTAGGGAGAGGTGTAGCATCTTGGTTGCGACAATCCGCAGGTCGTTGGCTTCAAAGCGAGAAAAAATCTGGCCGATCAAGTTACGCTTGACGCCATCGGGCTTGATGATCGAGAGAGTTCGTTCCAATGCCATGCTGCCTTTCGGGTTGGCCGTTATAGTGGAAAAGACTGCCCAGATGGACGGCCCTATGAGTAATTTTTAGTAGGTTGGTTGTCCAAGCAACCTTGGTCGAAGCTACTGGAGAAGTTGCACTCAAGTCAAGGTGCAGAAGTTTTGCAGTAGCTGCAGACCCGCTTGCTGACTCTTCTCCGGATGAAACTGCACTCCCCAGACGTTATCCTTGCGCACAACCGAGGCAAAAGGATAGCCGTACTCCGTTTCACCCAGCACGACCTCTGGATCATTGGGCCGCAGGTGGTAGGAGTGCACAAAGTAGAAGTGACTGCGGTCACGCAATCCCTGAAATAATGGATCGGGCTTGCGGAACTCGACCTCGTTCCAGCCAATCTGTGGAATCTTGAGTTGGTGCTGAAAGCGGCTGACTTCTCCAGCGATCCATCCCAGGCCCTGATGCGGACCATCTTCCTGACCCAGTTCCATCAACAACTGAGCGCCAACACAGATCCCTAATAGCGGAGCGCCAGACTGGACCTTCTCCTCCATCACCTCCAGCATTCCAGAATCACGAAGATGCTGCATCGCTGGGCCAAAGGCACCTACTCCAGGGAAGAGAATTCGATCTGCTTGACGGACCGCTTCCGGCTCTTCCACGATCGAAGCCGGCAACTTCAAGTAGTCCAAAGCGTTTTTGAGATTGTGCAGATTACCGACTTTGTAGTCGATGATCACACTCAGGCTCACAGCACGCCCTTCGTTGATGTGACACCAGCGCGTCTTGGGTCCAACTCCGTGGCTTGTCGCAAGGCCCTGGCGAAGGACTTGAACAATCCCTCACACTTGTGGTGGTCATTCTCTCCGTACAGAATTGCCATGTGGAGAGTGGTCTTCGAGGCAATCGCAAAGGACTTGAAGAAGTGTGGGATCATCTGGGTATCCAGTGCACCGATCGCTGGCTGACGAAATTCACCCTGGAACACAAAATCTGGCCGACCACTCAAGTCCAGCACAGTACGCACCAAGGTCTCGTCCATCGGCACATACATCTGGCCGTAGCGAACGATGCCCTGCTTGTCTTCCAGCGCTTCAAGAACGGCAGCCCCCAAGGTCAGAGAGATGTCCTCGACCGTGTGGTGGCAATCTACCTCAAGATCTCCCTCACACTGAAGTTCCAGATCAAACAAGCCGTGGAAGGCTAACTGCTCCAGCATGTGATCCAGGTAGCCGATACCGGAGCGCACAGCGACCTTACCGCTGCCATCCAGGTTGATCGTCAGTTGGATTTTAGTTTCACGTGTGTTTCGTTGTTTGCTGACTTGTCGCATTGTCGGCTTTGATTCAGAAAGAATAGTAAACTCGGCTGGCGAAGTGTGTGGCAGAACCTGTTTCACTAACGGAAGGCTGGTAGTCGTCGTAGCGGAATGCCTTTCCTTGTCGGAAGAAATTCAACTCCAGGTCCCAGGTCACAAAGTCCCGCAACTTCCAGGAGAAAGTGTTATCCCATTCGATACCAATGTGGGTAGCTTTTCCACCTGATGATGTCATCACCGGATTCACGTGGTCCAGGTAATAGAACCCAGCCTCGTAGAATGTCTCCGAGGCCTCGACAGTGAAACGATAACGAGCACCAAGCATTTGGGTGTTAGCGATCGTGTGGCCCAATCCGGTTCCACTCTTCCAATCTGGACTTCCACCGTTGAAGTAAAAGTTTGTTCCTCGATATGTGCCCGGAACGATTTCGTGGAAGGCACGAATGCTTCGCTGGTAGTTCTGACCCGTGTTGTCGATAGACCCACCATCTTCCAATTGTTCATCACCGCTGGCATAGAGAAACAGGCCTGTTACCTGATGATTGTCCCAGAGATAAGACAGCTGATGCTCCGTTGCCACTCCGGCTACGGCGTAACTTCCCAGTGACTGTCCATAGTCGTTATTTGGCCCTAAACTGTAGTAGGCACGATTCCCCTGGTTGCCAAGCAGGTCGGAATACCAACGCCAGCTCGGAGTGTTCCACGTGAAACGTACCCCATAATAATCCTGGCTGGTCGCATCGAAATGGACTGGGGTACAATCCTGTCCTCCTACGACTGCCTGGCGTTTCAACTCTGATGAGCAGCTATTAGTATTCGCAAAACTAGTACCTCGTAAGCGATCCAAGTCTCCGTTGCTGAGTCGCAATCCAGGAGCGTTGTTGCGTCCAAGTGGAATGTTCCGCTCTGTGTAGATGATTCGAAAAACCTCGACACGCATCACATTCTCAGGCTGTCCAGCTGCATCAAGCTCATAAAAAAGTGGGTAGTCCAAGGAGAGGGTGTACAGCCAGTCTGCTGTATCATCCTGCAGCTTCAGAGCACCGGCTTCATAACAGAAGCTACCTGCTGTGCATTGCTGAGCGATACCGGTCAACAATCCGCTGAAAACCTTGCCACGACGATCACCGAGACGAAGTTCCTGCTTCCCAATGCGTAACTGATCACGAGGGTTCGCACGAAACTCCAGGTAGGCCTGACGAGCCACCAGATCAACGTCCTGCGAATCAGGGGCATTTGGTCGCTCTGCTGGTGGACGCAAGTCAGCGTTGTTGAAAGGAGCCTGGGCTGTTGCCAACTCAAGCTGAATCGAAGCTGAGCGGTGTGCAGTTGAGCGCAGAAAGATCCTCAGATCTTGCTCAAAGGAGAGTGTACCGGCATTTGGGAAACCTGTTGGAGTTTCTGGCTCTGGGCTCGCATCAATCCATCGATTACGGAGTCGGTAGGAACCACCGACTTCGAGGACTGGTGCGTAAGTGGGGCGCTCTTCGAGTTCTTTGTAGTCTCCCTTCTCTAGAGGAATGAAGTTGCTTTGGGCCCAGAGGGAGGTATTCAGTAGGAGCAGGCAGCTACTGGCAAGCAGCAAGCGGCGAAGAAAAAGAGAGATGTGCACGTTGAATTCAGAGATAGCGAAAAGCGGAAAGGTAGGTTTCTGGTCGGCGGAAAACCGACCGGAATACGTCATTGTAGGCTAAGCTTTAGATTAGCGACCAACTCGATCGCTTCAGCCCGAGTGGTTGGTTCAGCAGCAAACTGCTCGAAATTCTGCATCATCTCTTCCAGCATCTGCTGACGGACGGTACGCGAAGTTTCTCCTTCCATTGTCTCACGGAACCAGGCAAGCCAGGCTCGTTGCTCAGCTGGCATCGAACCCATCATTTCTTTGCGACCACGTTCCAACAGCTCATCCAAACGTTTGGCGTCTGAATTCTCACGAGACTTCTGCACCAACTGGCTGAGCAATTCACGCCTGCGATCTCCACGGGATTCACGGTACTGCTGTTCAATGCGAATCATCTCTATTTCACGCAGGTAGTTCTGTGCATCACCATACTCAGATGCTGAAACCGGAACTGCACGAAACTGACGACTGGCATCTGCATAACGTTGCTCTTCGTAAGCGTCTCGCCCTCGTTGGTAAGGAACGCGACGGATCATGGCCAGTGAGCGATTGTACAGCGCAGACTCTGGAGGAACTTGTCGGAAGGATTCCACTGCGCCTGTGTATTCTTTCTGCTCAAATAGGCGCATACCCTGCTCGAAGTGTTGGGCTAGACGCTGTTGGCGCTCAGCTTCACTTTCGAACAGACCACTGCAATTGCTGAGTAGCAGAGCCAGCAGCAGAGTTCCCAACAGGCGTTGCATTGGAACGATCCAATTCATGATCAGATTGTGTTTTAGGGTTTGCGGTAGGGAGAGGACAACGGTATTTCGCTGAAGCATCTCAAAGGGCTACACTCTTTCGATAGCGCGCATACCATTTGATCGTCACCAAGATGGAGATTGCTAACAACACTAAGATTATCAGCAGGACCGTCCAAGACAAGAGATCTTTGAGTACGACGATGAAAACGATCGCTACCAGCAAAAGTGCGGGCACCTCATTGAACATACGCAACAGGCGTCCGTTCCAGCGGCAAGTGCCTTCCTCCAGTTGTCTTCTTAGCCGTCCACAGTAGAGGTGATAACCAACCAGCAAAACCACCAAGCCCAGCTTGGAATGGATCCATGGCGGTAGGCCAATGTAGAGTAACATCAGCGTACCGAAAGCCATTGTGATGCACAGCCCAGGCCACGTAATTGCGTACCAAAGGCGGCGTTCCATGATCGTAAATTGCTCTTCTAGAATCTTGCGTTCCGGCTCTGGGCGACGGGAAGCTTCCTTGTGATAGACGAACAATCTTCCGATGTAAAATAGCCCCGCAAACCAGACCACTACACCAATGATGTGGATGGCCTGAATATACAAATAACTTGACTGGCCAAACTGATCAATGCTCTGGCTGATTGCGTCGTACTCATCCTGAAACCAGAGCCATTCTCCCAGGCCTGCAAAATCGCGATAGAACGCTCGGATGACCAGCAGTCCAACAATTGGGATCGCTAGCAGAAAGAGGTACACCATATGAAACTCATGACGGTGATGAAAAAAACAGTTGATTGCGTGAGGTTGCGCTCAAGCAAAATCGCTTTCAAGCGGAAAATCAGTCAAAATTTCGTAACTTTTCTATACACCCTCCTTTGGAACCAGCTTTGCAGCCTCACATATACGTTTCAGAGGTATTTAGAATTCGGCCGCTACTGGGCTTTGCAACCCAGCCAACGCACAATTTCTATCTGTCACATACTAGTTTCTTGCTCTGTAGCCACTGCCTTTAATCTTCTCGAAAAAACAACCTCTTCTGTAAATCTTGCAAGTTGGGAGGGGGATCGCTAGAGAAGATGAGTTTTGCACATCAATCACAAGATCCGTGGAAGGCGCAAAACGATTCTTCTACGGAAAACCAGCTTTGCATACAACCATGTCTCTCCTCTCTTGTAAATTTTCCAGAGGGGAATGGACCCCAGCCTAATAGTGGTGATGCACGGGGAAGAAAACATGCCCCATCTGGAAGCTGCCCAACCTCCGGATAATTCTTCTTCAACTTACCAGGTAAGCCCCTACACACGCGGACTCGCAGAGTGTCTGCAGATGCTGGAGCGATCCGACCCGAACGGCGGACACGACGAACAAACGCTAAAACATCTCCTCTGTAACCTGTTGCAGGGACGAATTCTAGAGCATTTGCGACAGCGACTGATTGAGCATTTCGAATTGGATCAGAACGATTCAGGAGAGCGGGTTTCTTTGCTGCTGATTGATGTTTTCAAAGAGGAAATTTTTGGCACCTTCCGACGTCGGATCGAGGAACAGCCTGAATTGCTGACACAGATTGCTCAGGAAATTGTCGCCACAGAGACACAAAGTGGTCAAGAGTTACCAGAACAGACCAAGCAACTTTACGAACGAATTCTCCAAAAGCATCTGGGCTACTCTGACCTTGGCGCAATCCTGCGTATTTTGCAGGCAGATGAACGCCTAGAAAATCTGATTTTAACCTCGATGCTACACAAGAACGGGATGCACTCCCCCAAGAGTTCCTACCCAGATAAATCTAATTTCTCGAAGCTCCCCCGCTAGAGTTGGTGAGAGAGATTGCCGAATCACCATCCGCCACAGGAAGTAGGCGAACAGCGATAGAGAAAATACAGAAATGCAATCTAAAACCAGCCTGGCAGTCATCAAGGCCACGCCTCTTAAAAATTCAAAGCTTGGTGATTTACGATGGCATCTGGATGGAGTTGGATCTTCTATCCCAAATGGATCCAATTTATTAAGTCAGCCTTCTGATCGCCGTGTACCATTCCTACCTTCGAAAAAACCTGACAACTTTCTGTTCTTATCGTTAAGCTATCTGGCTTTCAACCGCAGTACACTTTAGTAAAAAGCCCATGCCCCTTCGCCTCACCAACAGTCTGAGCAGACAAAAAGAAGACTTTGAAACCGTGCTGCCAGGTCACGTTGGTCTCTACGTCTGCGGTCCCACAGTTTATGGTGACCCTCACCTAGGCCATGCCAAGACCTATGTCAGTTTCGATGTGATCGTACGCTACCTACGGTTCTGTGGCTACACGGTAACCTACATCCAAAATATCACGGATGTGGGTCATCTGGTTGGAGATGAAGACGATGGTGCCGACAAGGTGCTGCAAAAAGCCCGGGAAATCAACCGTCAGCCGATGGCAATCGTAGAACACTACGCCTGTCGACACTTTGCGATGATGGACCGTCTGCAGGTTAAGCGACCCGACATCTCACCGCGGGCAACGGGACATATTCCGGAGCAACTACAGTTGATCGAAACGCTACTCGCTCAGGGGAAAGCCTACGAACGAAACGGGTCGATCTACTTTGACGTTTCTCAGGATTCCGGATACGGCACTCTCTCCGGTCGCAAGGGAGAAGATATGCTGAGCGGTACTCGGGTGGCTGTGCGTAATGAGAAAAAAGATCCTCGGGACTTTGCGCTCTGGAAGCATGCAGAACCTGATCATCTGATGCGCTGGCGAGACTGTCTAGGCCAAGAAGGATTTCCTGGATGGCATACGGAATGTGTTGCGATGAGCATGCGCTATTTGGGCAACGCCTTTGACATTCATGGTGGAGGCATGGATCTCAAGTTCCCCCATCATGAATGTGAACTAGCCCAGGCAAGAGCACTTGGCCATGACTACGCACGCTATTGGTTGCATGCCAACCTTCTGACGATCAACGGGCAGAAGATGGCTAAATCTCTAGGAAATTTCATCACACTGGAAGACGCATTTCAAACATACGATCCATTGGTGCTCCGCTACTTCATTGTTGCTGGACACTATGGCTCTGTGCTGGACTTCAGTGATTCTGCCCTGCAAGGCGCAGAGACTTCCCTACAGCGCCTGCAACAAACAGTTAGAACCCTACAGCGCAAGGTTCCCACAGATTTTTCTGCCCCTGGCCAGCATCTTCAGCAGTACCGCAAGCGATTCTGTGAGGTAATGGACGATGACTTCTCCACACCACAAGCCCTTGCCGTACTCTTCGAATTGATCCATGAAGTCCACCGCCTGCTTCAGCAAGAAAATACTGCAACAGAAGTGCTCGCTGATGCACTGAATCTGTTCCAACAATTAGCCGGGGATGTCTTGGGACTGCTCCCTGAGACTGAGTCAACCACTCACAGCCCAGAATTGCTTGAGCAGACCATCAATCTGTTGCTGGAACTACGTCGTGACTTCCGTCAACAGAAGGACTTTGCTCGAGCTGATCTGATTCGCCAACGACTCCAGGAGCTAGGAATTGAACTGCAGGACAGCAAGGACGGCACTACCTGGGAAATTTCCTAAATCTCTAAATTAAGCTACATGAGTTCCTGGAAGCCCTCACCAAAAAATATTTATCTCCGCCTGTGGAATCTGGTCGCACCCTTCAAGGGATGGGTGATTTTCAGCATTCTCTGCATGGGTGGCTACAACATCTTCTCCGCAGCGCCTGCCTACTATGCCAAGGATATTGTTGACGCCCTTGCTTACGGAGATAAACCGGAACTAAGTCAATTTTTTCTGGTGGGCTTTGGCCTGATTCTGATTTTTTTCTTCAAGGGTGCCTTCCACTTTGGAAACAACTACGGGTTGGGTCATCTAATCCAAAAATTGTTAACCAGGCTGCGGCAGGATCTCTTCAATCACCTACTCACACTCAGTTTTTCCTTCTACTCCCGCTCCAAAACTGGCGACTTGATGTCGCGCTTCACCAATGATCTCAATACTTTCCAGAATACGTTGCATGTTGGAGTGACCGGACCTTTTCGTGATTTCCCACAGATATTTTTGTTGCTGGGCCTGATGCTTTATCGGAGTTGGGAATTGTCGCTGACCACACTGGTCATCATTCCGATTGCGCTCTATTTCATTCAAATCTTTGGCAAGCGCAACAGCGAGGCTGTAAATGACCGTCAGCTAAGTTTCAGTGACTTGAGTACTCTGCTGATGGAGACAATCTCCGGAATTCGTGTCGTTAAAGCTTTTGGAATGGAAAAGTACGAATCCAAGCGCTTTGATGAAGCCAATGAGCGACTCTATAACAATCAAATGCGATCCATTCTGATCAGTTCTTATTCCACACCCGTCATCGAAGTGATTGGAGCTGCTGCTGGAGCAACCATCGTGGCGCACGGTGGTTACTTAATTATTCATGGACAGATCACGGCAGGTGACTTCACTTCGTTTATTCTCAGTTTCTTCATGCTCAATGATCCGATCAAAAAATTAAATGGTTTCAATTTGCGACTCCAAGAGGGTGCAGCCTCGATCAAGCGCATTTTTGAAATTATGGACACTGAAGCAGAGATTGTTTCTCCTCCCAACGCCGTCAAGTTGCAGCACTTCGAAAAAGGTATCGATCTGAAAATCGACCGCTTTCAGTATCCACTGGCCGAAGAGCCAACACTGCAAAACATTAATTTATATGTTGATCGTGGTGAAGTCGTTGCGCTGGTTGGCAGCAGTGGTTCTGGTAAAACGACGATGGTTAATCTATTGCCACGTTTCCACGATATTGACGAAGGCGCCATTCGTATCGATGGCCATGATCTGCGAGAACTGGATTTGCACAGCCTACGCTCCCAAATCGCAGTAGTGACCCAAGAAACGATTCTATTCAACGATAGCATTGCCAACAATATCACCTACGGTCACCCGGAGTGTTCCCAAGATCGGATGATCGACGCAGCTATGGCTGCCAACGCTCACCAGTTCATCCTTCAACAACCCCACGGCTACGACACAATGATCGGAGAAAAAGGTGTCAAGCTTTCGGGAGGGCAACGGCAACGTCTGTCAATAGCTAGGGCCCTAGTCAAAGATGCACCAATCCTAATTCTTGATGAGGCTACTTCGGCTTTGGATTCCGAATCAGAAATTGAGGTTCAGCAGGCTATCGAACGCCTGATGCAGAATCGTACTACAATCGTGATTGCTCATCGCCTCTCAACTATCCGACATGCCCATCGTATTTGCGTGATGGAGAAAGGCGAGATCATTGAAATGGGTTCTCATGATGAATTACTCGCTTTAGGTGGACGTTACGAACAACTACATCAAATGCAGTTTCGGGCTCATTTTGCCGACTACGCTGATGCAGCCAAAATCGCTACTTCCTGATTTCCAACCGCTAAGTTTAAAAAATATACTTAACATTGAGGAGATGTTTCACGTGAAACATCTCGCTGGTTTCCCTTCATTTAGCCTAGTGTTCCACGTGAAACATTTGGCTGCCAGGCGATCTTTTCCAGCAATCCGTAACAGATCAATACGAATTGCTACTTGAAAAGCGTACCAAGCCAGTGCTATTTTGGAAGAAACTAATTTTTTCGGATATCCTATGCTTCGACTCTCGAAGAAAGTAGATTACGCCATCATTCTGCTAAGCCACCTAGGCGAGGCCTCTGGACCGATTAGTGCTCAAGAGGTGTCTTCTCACTATCACCTACCGCAACCAATGATTGCTAATATATTGAAGCAATTAGCAGCATCACAATTGGTAGGAAGTACACGTGGAGTACAAGGTGGCTATGTGTTACAGCGTCAAGCCAACCAAATTTCTCTCGCAGAAATTGTCAGGGTTATTGATGGTCCCTTCAACTTTGTCGAGTGTGCCCACGAGCCCTCAGAATGTCGAGTCTCTGCCACCTGTCCAACACAAACTCCTTTACAAGCACTGCATGGTCGCTTGCACGAGTTTATGGAGTCAGTCACCTTGGAAAACTTGATCCAGCATCATGAATTGCAACCTGTTTGATAATAAGAAGGACTCATGAAATTCCCCATCTATCTTGATTACAATGCTACGGCTCCTACTGATCCACGTGTAGTAGAAACCATGATGCCATACTTTACTCAAACGTATGGCAACGCAGCCAGCCGAAACCACCAATTTGGTTGGGAAGCTGAGCAAGCAGTAGAGAAAGCACGTGATCTACTTGGTGAAACCATTGGAGGTGGCGGGCGAGAGATTGTTCTGACCAGTGGCGCGACAGAGTCCAACAATCTGGCTATTCTAGGTGTAGCAGATTTCTACAAGGAGAAAGGCCGACACATCATCACCAGTCCTATTGAACACAAGGCCGTGATTGACCCCTGCCAAGCCTTGGAACAGCGTGGTTATGATGTAACCTTTCTGGATGTCGATGATGATGGCTGTATTTCTTTGGAACAACTGGAAAAGTCGATTCGTCCCGACACGATTCTGGTGTCCTTGATGGCTGGCAATAATGAAATCGGCACGCTCAATCCTCTGGAAGAAATTGGCAAAATCACTCGAAAGCATGGAGTCCTCTTCCACACAGATGCTACTCAGGCCGTTGGGAAGATTCCACTAGATGTCGAGCAGATGAATATCGATCTGCTTTCCTTCACTGCCCATAAGATGTACGGCCCTAAGGGTGTGGGTGCACTCTATGTTCGCCGCAAGAGACCACGAGTGCGCTTGTCTCCCATCATGTTCGGTGGTGGACATGAGCGTGGGATGCGCTCTGGCACTCTGAACGTACCTGGCATTGTTGGTTTTGCCAAAGCACTCGAACTCTGCCGCGATGAAATGGAATCTGAGGCAGAGCGACAGACCGCCCTGCGTGAGCGTTTGCATCAGCGACTGCAAGCCGAGTTGGATCACATCAAGCTCAATGGCCACCCAACACAACGACTGCCCAACAATCTCAACGTCAGTTTTGGCTACGTTGAAGGCGAGAGCCTGATCATGGGAATCAGCGACATTGCAGTTTCTTCCGGCTCAGCCTGTACCTCCGCTAGCCTTGAGCCTTCCTATGTGCTCAGGGCACTTGGGGTGGGAGATGACCTAGCACACTCTTCCATTCGCTTTGGAGTGGGCCGCTTCACCACCGAAGAAGAGATCGACTACACAGCGGACAAAATGATCTTTGCTGTCAAGCGGCTACGAGACATGTCCCCACTTTACGAAATGGTTCAGGAAGGTATTGACCTCTCGACCGTCAACTGGACACCACATTGATCAAAATGGACAACGAACCCATAAATTTTTCCAACTAGCATTCCCGCTTAACAAGGAGATTCAAGATGGCATACAGTGAAAAAGTAATTGACCACTACAATGAACCACGCAACGTAGGTAGTTTCGCGAAGAGTGACGACCAGGTTGGTACTGGACTGGTCGGGGCACCTGAGTGTGGAGATGTGATGAAACTGCAGATCAAGGTGGAAAACGAAAAGATTGTCGATGCGAAATTCAAGACCTTCGGCTGCGGTTCTGCAATTGCCAGTTCTAGCCTGGCTACTGAATGGGTCAAAGGCAAAACATTGGATGAAGCATTAGCAATTCAGAACACCGAAATCGTGGAAGAACTTTCCCTACCTCCCGTCAAAATCCACTGTTCTGTGCTGGCCGAAGATGCCATCAAGGCCGCTATTCAGGATTATCGAAAGCGACAAGAGACCTCCTCAGAATCTACTGCTTCTGCCTGATTGTATCTGCAGGAGACTCACTAATGAGTCTCCTCACCCACACCGGATTTCTTCCCTGATTCACTCCATGCCTTTTTGTTCTCACTGTCAAAAACCTTTGCAGAGCACGCTCTGGTGTAGTGCCTGTCAGCAGCTACAGTCCAGCGGTTTACAGACTGATTATTTTTCGGTTTTCGGTTTACCACCGCGCTATGATGTGGACTTAAAATCTTTGGAACGGAGTTACCACGAGCTTGCTGCTGAGTTGCACCCTGATTTCTTTGCGACAGCAACGGCTGCCGAGCGCCGACTCAGTGAGGGCTTATCTGCTCGGCTCAATCAGGCATGGCAGACCTTACAAAACTCAACAGCACGCGCCCAATACCTCATGGGGGTCTGGAAATCAAAGACACCCACTCATGAGCGCGACCTACCGACTGGATTTTTGCAGGAGATGTTTGCGTTGCAAGAAGAACTAGAGGAATTGCTGGAGGCCAAAGATCAGCAAGCACTGGCAACGAAACACGCAGATTTTCTGCAGCGCCTGAATGACCTGCAACATAACTATCAACAGCAACTGATAGAACTGAAAGAAAATACACCTGACACTACGTTCTGCAAACAAATCCAGCAACAACTGAATGCTGAGCGCTACCTACTACGACTGCTGGAGCGCTGTTCATCCACATCCTCAGAAACGGATCTATGACAGAACGTATCGTCGGTATAGACCTCGGCACGACCAACAGTCTTGCCGCAACCGTCTTCGATCAGGTAGGACCGGAGGTAATTGCTGAACCTGGACAGACCCCAATCATTCCCTCTGTACTAACGATGCATGAGGGAAAATGGCTTGTGGGCCAAGAGGCGCTGATCAGGAGTCTACAAAATCCTACGCAAACACTGCACTCGATCAAGCGCTTGATAGGGCGTAGCCTTGAGGAAATTCCTACCGAAGAACAGGCTCAACTCCCCTACCAACTGCGCTCTGGTGAACGTGGACAAGTTCTGGTCTGCCTAGACGAACAGGCTTTCACACCACAGGAAATTTCTGCTGAGATTCTCAAGGCAGTCAAGTATCGAGCAGAAGCAATCCTTGGCGAGACTCTACAGAAAGCGGTAATCACCGTTCCAGCCTATTTCGACGATGTTCAACGACAAGCTACTAGAGATGCGGCTCGCCTTGCTGGACTGGAAGCTGTGCGGATTCTCAATGAACCCACTGCGGCAGCGATTGCCTACGGCTTGGATGAGCGTAAGGAAGGAAAAATTGCCGTCTATGATCTAGGTGGAGGCACCTTTGACATCTCATTGCTCCAGTTAACCGGGAAAATCTTCAAGGTGGTTGCTACCAATGGCGATACTCGTCTGGGAGGAGATGATTTCGACCAAGCTATCGTTGGTGAACTTACGCTTCGGATTCAGCAGGAATTTACTGACGCAGAGCTTCGCTCCCCCTTAGCTCGTCAGGTTTTACGACAAACTGCGGAGACAATCAAAATCGGCCTGAGCCAGAGTAACGAAATAGAATATACTATTTCAATTGAAGATCAATCCTGGTCTCATCAGGGTTCATTCACAACGACCGAACTTCAACCATTACTGGCACCCGTGATCCAACGAACACTGCAACGCTGTCAGCAAGCTTTGGATCAGGCAGGATGGAAAGTTGAAGACCTGGATGAGGTGGTTTTGGTCGGTGGTTCCACGGTAGTCCCAGAAGTACGCCGGCAAGTACAACAGTTTTTTGGCCGAACCCCACAAGTGGCAATTGACCCCTACAAGGTAGTTGCACTGGGAGCAGGCATCCAGGGGCACTTACTCGCAGGCGGGAGAAGAGACTTCCTGCTGCTGGATGTGATTCCTCTGGCGTTGGGCATCGAAACGGTTGGAGGGACCTTCAGCAAATTGATCACGGCGAACACGACCCTGCCAACGGAGGCCAAGGAACTCTACACGACCCACGTTGACAACCAGACTGCTATTGAGATCAACATTTACCAAGGTGAACGAGAGCTAGTTCGTGATTGCCGTTGTCTGGGGCGCTTCAAATTGAGAGGCATTCCTGCAATGAAAGCAGGTCTACCTTTGGTTGAAGTCACTTTCCGGGTAGACGCCAACGGAATCCTAACTGTTTCCGCTCTGGAAAAACGTAGCCAGACTGATGCCTCTATTGAAGTAATTCCTTTCCATGGACTCACCCAGCAGGAGATCGATGATTTGCTAGAAGCATCTTATGAGCATGCGATTGAGGACTTTACTGCACGTCAGTTGATTGAATTTCGCCAAACTGCAGAGCGGGTTCTACAGGGTATCGAGATGCACTGGACTATTGCGGAAAAAGCACTGGCTCAGATAGACTGCACTGCAATTCGCCAGCAAATGGAGGTTGTACGTCAGCAGATGGAAGGACAAGATCCTCAGGTGCTTAAAACAGAAATGGACCGGCTTGGAGATTTGACCCGATCCCTGGCAGATACTGTGGTGGGACAAGCTGTTCTTTCAGCCTTGCAGGACCAAGAAACAACTCCTGTCTGAAAAAAGACAGATCATCACTCTGCAGATGGCTCAACGGCGGTAACAACAACTGCTGAAGCCTCACACATTCTCGCCAGATGCCGTCCGAAAGCGTTCATCACAAACAGATGTGCGACTGCTTGTGTTGTGTTGTAGATGTACCACGGCAGGCTCGGACAAAAGTCGTGAATCGCGGCAATCACGTACTTGCCGTCAAACACCTCTCTAAATTCTAGACGTCCTTCCTGACTTTCTTGGGTATCAGCGAGCAATCCTCCAATAATGTCAAGCACCTTACGATGCTCATCACCACCTTGTCGCAAACGCAGCTCCAGTAGCGGAGTTGAGAGAAACCGCAAGCAGAAGAGCACCCTCCCGTTCTCCAAAACATCACAGCGTAGAAACGGCTTAAGAAATTGAGGCAGCCAGCGCACATATTCCTCCAAAACCCAACGAGCATCTCTGCCTGGAGGTAATGGCAGTCGCTGAACAGAGCGCACTCGACGTTGCTCATGGATCATCTGCTGATCCTCTCGCTTCAACTCCTGACGTGGATTTTGTAGTGGAAACCCCTGTTCATCCATTGAAGCCGCCACCGATTCTCGAAACGTTACTGCAGAACCTACAAGTTGATCCTGTAATCGATTTGATTTGGCTCGCAGGTCATGACGCAGGCTGTCTACTAGTGGACCAACCAGCGCTTGTGAACTGTTGCTGATAGTGGAAACCCAACGCTTGGAGATTCCCAGAGTCACAAAGGGGAATGGAAACATCCAACGATTTTTTCCCATCTCTTCAGCAGTGATCTGCATCATATCCTTGTAGGTCATCAAGTCAGGGCCGCCGATATCAAAAGATCCTGAGTACTCTCCTGGGGCCCCCAAACAAAGTTTGACTGCCTTCAACACATCCTGAATCGCAACTGGCTGGGTTTGGGACCAGGTCCAGGTTGGCAATCCCATTATGGGTAATCTGCGCACAAGATTGATCAGAATTCGCAAAGAAGAACCTCCTGGCCCAACGATCACTCCACAGCGCACTGTAGTGACTGGTACTCCAGACGCCTTCAAAACCTGCTCAACTTCATAGCGACTGGAAAGATGCTGTGATGCCTCTTCACGCTCATCATCTGGCATCAACCCCCCCACATAGAGAATCTGTTTTAACCCAGCAGCTTTGGCTCCCTGAGCAAAGTTGTCTGCTAAGAGCAAATCCAAGTCCTGAAAGGATGCCTGGGTCAGCCGAGAGGAGGGTACCATCGAGTGAATCAAGTAGATCAGGTAATCTGTGCCCTGCAGGGCTTGCTCGACAGAAGAAGCCGAATAGGCATTGCAATGAACCCACTGCACAGGATCATTCAGATCGGGATGAGAGAGTTTGTAGGCGGATCGGGTCAATCCTCGAACAGTGAACTGTTCAAGCAGACTATTGCGGATTGCGGTTCCGACGAAGCCGGTAGCACCGGCAATCGCTACCACAGCCTGGGACATGACAAACTCCTTTATGAAGACGGATTGGTAGGCCAGACAAAAATTTAGAAATTTATGCTAACAGTAAGCCCCCCAATCTGTCTAATCGAAAGCAGGAAAATCAGATGCCCGCACGGAGAATATCGTAGAGTTGCACAGCCCCACAAACACGGTTATCAGAATCGGTAACCACTAGCGTCAAAACTGAGTTTTCCTGCATCAACTCCTTGGCGGCCAAGGCCATACTATCATGGGCAACTGTCAGAGGATCTATGCGCATCCAGTCAGCAACAGGGCGAGGCCAATCTACATTTGGATCATGTGTTGGATCTTCCAACAATCGCGAGAGGTCTCCGTTGCTGAAGACTCCTAGCAAATTTTGGTCTTCAGCAACAATGATCAACAACCCCAAACGCTTGTGAGCCAATTCAACCACTCCCTGGCGTAAGGAGAGATCTGGAGCCACCAAAGGTAGACGATCCTTGGGAAGCATGACGTCCTCGACTCGAGTCAGTAGACAACGACCCAACGCACCCTGTGGATGATAGAGCGCGAATTGTTCTGGGGTGAATCGCCTCCGCTCCATTACGCATAGTGCAAGGGCATCTCCCAGGGCGAGCAGCGCCGTTGTGCTGGTAGTTGGGGCCAGGGACAAGGGACAAGCCTCTTTCGGTACCTGACAGCTGATATGCAAAGACGCCTGCGTTGCCAGTGGTGAACTCGGATCACGAGTAATTGAAACTGTTTGACAACCAATCGACCGCAAGGAGGGAAGTAACTGAAGCATCTCTTCGGTCGTGCCGCTGTTGCTTAGCAGAATTACCACATCTTGACGAGCAACTACCCCCAGATCTCCATGAACTCCCTCCCCGGGGTGTAAGAACAGAGAAGGCGTTCCTGTACTCGATAGCGTAGCCGATAACTTCCTTCCGATATGGCCACTTTTGCCCATACCGGTGACGACAACCTTCCCTCGACAGGCCAGTAACCACTCCACTGCTGTAACAAAATGTTCATCCAACTGGGCTTCCAGAGCTCTCAGTCCATCCTGCTCAATTCTAAGAAAACCGCGTGCTGAATTGAGAATATTTTGGGATGTTTCTATCTTATTGTTTGTCATCACCAGAATGTTGTCAGAAAAAATTATTGATTTATTTGCAAGAAAACTTGAATGGACCAGAAACTTATCAGTATAGTGGGGCCCGTTGTAGAATTTTGCAAACCATCAACCTTTCGCTGGAGATTCGCATGCTGGAAAGAGGATTCACGCGGACCCTAGTCGCCCTTGTGATGATTGCCCTACCGGCAGTCACATGGGCTGCTGGCAGTGGAGAAAGCTCCGGGCCGGGCAGCCTGGTAGTACCTCTGGGAATGATGCTCTTGGGAGCAACAGTACTCGCTATTCTGCTAAGCTATGTCAAGCAGTCAAGCCTACTCGCCTTCATCGGCGTAGGTGCCATCGGCGGATTTTACGCCAAGTCCATTGGTGCTGGAGATGAATTGATCTCCAAGGAACTGATGAGTGCCTTCATCGATATTGGAATCATCCTGCTGCTCTTCATGGCCGGAATGGAGGTTGACATCAAGGGCATGATCAAGCGTTGGCAGTTGGTACTAATCAACGGTGCGGGCCAGATTACCCTTCTGCTGATTGTCAGTATGGGACTTGGAGTCGCTTACATTGGCATTGGTGCGGACACCTTCGGTGATGGTTGGTTTGCCACTCTCATCTATTTTGCTCTCTGTTTAACTCTCTCTTCGACCATTTTAGTAATTGGTACGTTGAAGAAAACTGGGCAGATGGAAACCCTGCACGGACAGATCGCCCTGGGCTTGATGGTGCTTCAAGATGTTGTTGCCGTTGTTGCCCTGGCAATTCTGCTGAGCCTAGATCCGAGTCGTGAAGGTGGGGGTTCCTTGGGCCTTGAAGTTGCCATGATTTTCTTAAAGATGGCGATCCTAATTGTCATTCTGTACTTCTTCACCAAGTACGTCCTCAACGCAATGTTCAAGTACTTGGCACGCTCTTCTGAGCTACTTTTCATTGGAGCCCTCGGTTACGGAATGGGTGTCGGCGGACTTTGTGAGGTTGTCAGCTTCTCCTCCGGAATCGGCGCCTTCTTCGCCGGTGCCACGCTGGCAGCACTACCCTACCGGCACGAGATTGAGGACAAAGTAGAACCTCTAAAGGCTTTCGGAGTAATCCTTTTCTTCATCGCCCTCGGCTTCGACCTACCTTTCCTTGACGGTGCAGCCATCGTTGGTGGACTCTCCACAGGTGTTGTATTGACCCTGTACCTAGTCATCTTGACAGTGCCACTCATGCTCTTCTTGGGCTACATGGCTAAGATGAAGGGAAGAGCAGCCTTCATGATTGGAGCTATTATCAATCAAAGTTCTGAATTCTCCTTGATGCTTGCTGTACTTTGTCGGCAGTTCGGTATTTTCAACGATGAGTTGTTCATCATTGTCACACTGGTTGTATTGCTGACCTTCTTCCTCTCCTCACTTGGGCATCAGTTTCTGGACCCAATGTATCAAGCCGCCCGCAGTCGCTTACTCTTCATGGATAAGCGCAGCATGGAAGAAGAGGAGGAACATGAAGAATTGGAGATGGAAGACCATGTTGTCATTCTCTCTTTCAATGAACTCTCGATGGAGATTGCTGACTTCTACAGTCAAAATAATCAGAAGGTTCTACTGTTGGATCTTGATCCAGACATTACCGACTACTTCAAGAAGAACCACTCTAACTCCAATATTGTAGCCAAGTACGCAGACATGCAGGATCCCGATGTTTGGGAGCACTTCGCCTTCGAAAAAGCTCGCATTGTCATTTCCTGTCTGGACGAGGGGCAAGAAGCTGAGATCGGTATCTGCCATTACCTGCATGAGAAAAGCGACCATGTGCCCTTCCTGGCAGCGACCAGCTCACACGAAGAAGCACTCGAGTTGTATGAGGCAGGTGTACGTTACGCTATCCAAACTGAATACCTGGCTTCTAAAAGCTTCCGGGATCTGTTTGCTCAGGAAATGGAAAAGGATCCAAAAGATGCCTTCCGAGAAGTTGGAAAAGAGCATTTTGAACAAACCAAGCAGATCCAAGAAGGCATGGGCAGTATTTTCAGTTTGGTCTGATTTCTTCTACCCCTCTAGCAGAGAGAATGACTATGAATCTTTGTCAAAAACTACGTACTTCCTTGGGAGTGCTATTCATCACACTCTTCGTGATGGCCACGCCTGCCTATGCGGCAGGCGGTGGAGCCTTGATCATGTCACTCGGCTTGCTGCTTGGTAGCGCAATGCTGATTTCGATGGTCCTGACTCGCTTCAACCAGCCCATTCTACTTGCTTTCGTAGTAGCTGGTGCTGTGGGCGGTTTGGTCGCTGGGAGTGAAGCGGCGATGGCCATCGCCAATGGTCCTCTGATTGAAGGCTTTGCTGAAATTGGCATCGTCCTATTGCTCTTCATGGCCGGAATGAGCGTCAACCTGCGAGAGATCACGAACCGCAGCAAACTGGTACTCTACAACGGTATCGGCCAGTTGGTAGTTGTGATGGTTGTGATGCTATTATTAGCTGGTGGCATCATCGATGGTATTGGTACTGAAGGTCTCTTCTTCGTTGCTATTTGCCTCTCCCTCTCATCAACTCTGGTGGCCCAGAGCGCCCTAAGCTACTCTGGCTCAGAAGGATCGCTACACGGTCAGTTGGCCGGTGGAATCATGCTATTGCAGGACTTGGTAGCTGTTGTTGCGATTGTCCTGCTAGAAGGCCAGATGCGTGATGCTGGTGGTATTACAGGCATGGGGATGGCGTTCATCAAGATGCTGGTTCTGATGGCAGTCTTATCTTCGCTATCTCGCTACGTTCTGGAGAAAGTTTTTAAATTCCTCAGTGAGTCACCGGAACTGATGTTTGTCACAGCGCTGGGCTACTGCATGGGGGTCGCGGCTGTGTGTGATACTATGGGCTTCTCCCAAGAAGGTGGTGCGTTCTTCGCTGGTGTCTTCCTCGGAATCATTCCACAGAAGCTGGAAATTGAGGATAAGGTCAATCCACTGAAAACCTTTGGGGTGATTCTCTTCTTCCTTACCTTGGGTTTCCGTATGGTCACACTGGAATCTGGAGCAATGGGTAGTGCCTTCGGCTTGGCAGTCGTGCTTGCGGTCATCGTATTGGTTATCAAACCAGTTGCCATGTTGATCACAGGTTGGGCCACTCGTCTTAAGGGACGTCCTGCGTTTTTGCTGGGTGGTACAATCAATCACTGCTCAGAATTCTCATTGATCATCGCATTGATCTGTCGTGAAACTGGCTTGTTCAGTGACTATGTTTTTGCCCTAGTCACCTTGACTGTCTTGTTCTCAATGTTCTTTGCAGCGATCAGTCACCTCTATCTGGGCACTCTCTACAACATGCTGCGTGGCTCATTGCGCTTCATTGACAAGCGAAGCTCCACCTATGAACTGGAAGGAGATTTTGCACTGGAGAATCACGTAGTGGTTCTTTCTTACAATGAGTTAGCTGCTGAAATCGCAGGACACTACGCAGAGAAAGGTGAGAAGGTTTTACTGATGGACCTGGATCCGGAGATCACAGAATTCTTCCGCAAAAAAGAGGAGTCGAATATTGTCCCACTTTACGCAGACATGGAAGATCCAGATGTCTGGAAGCAATTTGCTTTTGAAAAGGCGAAGGTTGTCGTTTCCTGTCTTGTTGAAGGACAGGAAATGGAGTTGGGCATTGCAGCCTACTTGGCTGAGCATGCTCCAGACACGCCATTCGTTGCAACCACTTCCTCTCATGACGAAGCACTGGAACTTTATGAAGCTGGTGTGCGCTACGTGATCCAGACAGATTACCTTGCTTCGAAGAGCTTCCGCAAAGTCTTCGAGGAAGAAATGGGCAAGAGCACCAAAGAGGCCTTCCTGCAAAAGGGCAAGGACCATTGGGATGCTACTCGCCAGATCCAAGAAGATCTCGGGGCCATCTTCAAGTTCGTTTAATCCCTCCACCGGGTGTTGCTCCGGCAGCACCCGTCTTCTAAGCACCGTATGTACTACGATGCCTCTATCCTCCTAGTGGATGACTACAAGTTCATCCGAACCATTCTTGAAAGAATGCTGCAACAGCTTGGCTATCAAAACCTCTGCATGGCTGCTGATGGCGTGGAAGCCTTGAATTTACTGCGATCCCAACCTGTCGATCTAGTCATCACTGACTATCATATGCCAGAAATGGACGGCATCGGTCTCTTCCAATCAATGCAGCAGGATCCTGTCCTGGCTAAGATTCCTGTTCTGCTGATCTCTGGTGTTCCTACCGAAAAATTTGTGACACAGGCACTGGCGATGGGAATCCAAAGTACCCTAACCAAGCCCTTCCGTGCAGAGCAACTGGATCAGGAAATCCAATCTCTGCTGACCCGATCTCTCTCCTAAAAATGCTGCGAATCATTCTGCTGCTAGTGATTCTACCAATGATCCTGGGCTTTCTGTTCTCTCGGCTATCTCAGCCTGTTCTGCGCTGGGTTGGATATTCTCTCCTTGTCATTCCTCCTTCCATCGCCATGACATTGTTGCTCGATCTAATTTGAAGGGCGCAGTTCACCGAACACCTTTCGTAAAAATTCTGGTTCCTGTAGACCTTCCAGTGCCCCCAAGAGTTGCCCATCCTGCGCGAAAAAGACCAGGGTAATGCTCCCAACTTGCTGCTGATTCGCAAAAGCCTGCCCCTCTGGACGACTCAGATCTGCAATCAAAAAATCCACGTCAGCCTGAAACTCTCCCTGCAAACTGGCAACTGTGCGTTGGAGTTGGCGACAAACAACACATGTCGGATCATGTACCTGAACTACAACTGGTCGTCCGCTACCAATTCGTGAAAGATCATATTCCTCATCTTCGGAATGCTGTTGCCACCACCAGACTCCTCCTGCACTTATCAGCAAGAAGAGCGTGAGTAATGTGGAACTCCAGGACCCAAAGTAACCACCAAACTTTCGGGGTGTTTTCAATGATTTTCCTGCTCCCACTCCCACTCCTCTTGTTCGAAGTCCTCAGAGGTCTTTGTGTTTTGTTGAGATTGTTGAGCAAGAGCTTTGCTGCGAAGCTCACCTAGAGCCTTAGAATAGGAAGAATCTTCAAACAGTTCTGTCTGCTGATGCTGGTAGGGTGCGTGCTGACGAGCCTCCTTTTCAATCTGTAAATGACAACGACTGCAAAGAGGAATTAAGTTTTCCAAGGCATTATTGCCTGGATTCTCGTCGATATGATGAACTTGGAGAGCAATATCGTCCTCATCACCAGATAATTTGCAGCGTGCGCAGCGATTGCCAAACTCTTGACGAACCCACCTTGACATCACTGGCCAGTCAGGATGATAGCGCTCATCTAGAGACATTCCACTCCTGCTGGCGGAATTCCTGCTTTACGACACAATTAAAATTCGATATAAACATTTTCCTCCATCTAAGAATTTTCCTACAGACAGTGAGGTCAAATGAGTGTCAATCGTCAAGAATATTTGGACATCATCTCCATCGTCAGCCATCTTGCCCGCTCTGACGGAGATATTGCAGATTCGGAGAAAAAAGTATTGATGACCCTGTTCAAGGCCATCGGAGTAACTAAGGAAGAGCAGGCTGCGATGAAAGCCAAGACCTCAATTGGGTCGTTATTGGAGGAAATTCAGTCTGATGAAGCCAAAAGTGCTTTGGTCGACACTCTCGCTCTGGTGGCCGGTGCTGATGGAGTGTTTGAAGACGAAGAACGCGCCTTTATTACCAAGGTCATGACGCGGATTGGTATGGAGCCCACTGAACATCCTTACTTTCAGGATGGCGGGGACCTGGACATCAAGACCGTTCGGGCCAACGTCAAACAGATTTTAGAATCACTGAAGAGCGCAACCGCTTAGGTCGATTCACTTCCATCCCGGAAATCACGTAACCAGCGCAAATGCTCCGGGGTGGTGTTTGCCCCTAATCCAAGAATTGCTACTTCCTGCTCCAGTAGTTGCCCTGCCTTACGTTGAAACCAAGGACTTGGTTGTTGCTCCGTCTGCGGCAATTCATCCAGCACTACACTGACTACCCCACACTCACCCACCAACTGTTCGACATCTTCGGCTAAGCCAGGTTGCAGAGCAGAAGCATGCAACCCGACAATGGTACGTCCCAACTGAACCATTTCGAGCAGTCCCTCTAGCCGCTCGCCCAACCGAATATCGGGTGCCAAGCGTAGATGGAACACGCAATCTCGCTGAAAGCTCCGCCGTGCTAAGCGAGCGACTTGCTGCAGTTCCTTGAGTCGGGTAAAGCCTTCTGCCCAGAGCAAATCTGCCCCTGTATCTGAAAGATATACGATTGGAGGGCCATAGACCCGCTCTGCCAAGTGTTCACCCAACTCTGACTGACTCTTAGCCTGCCGTAACAAACCAGCGCTGACGACTCTTCCCAAGGCTTCACGGAGCAGGGCCATGCCGTTGTTATTGATAGCTTCCTCACGATCTTCAATGCCTTGCTGAGTTAGCTCAAGAACATTGGCACCAGCGGTGTTCGTACGAAAAAAATCTGCACCTGCTCGCTGGTAGCTCTTGTAGGCGGCACGGACCCAATCCATTTGCTCTAGATTTACCAGATACAGCGGCTGATTTTCTGGCAAACCAAACTTTTGTAGAACAGGGACCAGGCTACCCTCACTAAACACTGGAGCATGTTCTTGTAGCCAATCCAGGAGGGAAAAAGTAGGAGGAGTGCTTTCGGTGTTCATCCAACCGTCACTGACTTGGCCAGATTGCGGGGCTTGTCAATATTACGTCCCAGGTCAAGCGCTGCGTAGTAGGAAAGCAATTGAGCCATGGTCATCTGGAGTAACGGCGCCAACCAGGGATGCACTGTAGGCAGTTCGACTGCGTAGTCGAGAACCTCACGGGCATGCCGATCTCCTTCAAAAACAAAACCAGCCAGAGTTCCTCCTCGGGTTCGGATCTCTTCCATCGCAATCAGTGTTCGTCGATGCAAGTCTTGCTGCTCCAGGAGTGGTACAAAAAACAGCGAATGAACCGACTTCTCAATCATTGAAAGAGTACCATGTTTGAGGAATCCTGCCGGCATTCCTTCCGCATGCTGGTAGGTTATTTCCTTCATCTTCAAGGCAGACTCCATCGCTACCGGATAGTACTGTCCACACCCTAGAAACAGCCAGTTGGAGACCCAACTGGTGGAGCGAGCAATGTTTCGTAAAAAGCCAGATTGTTCGTTCAGAGTATCCTGAATCAAGTCTGGCAAACGATTCACAGCGGCGTGGAAAGAATCGATCTGCTGGTCATCCAAACTACCTTGTTGGCGACCGGTTTCCACAGCAATTCGGAGTAAAATCAGGGTCTGTGCCATCGCGGCTTTGGTGGAAACTACACAAATTTCTGGTCCAGATCCCTGCATAATGACCTGATCAACCTGCATCCCAATCGAGGACCCCATCACATTAACGATTGCTGCTGTCTTGGCACCACGCTGGCGAGCAAAATTAAGCGCCATCTTGGTATCGTAGGTTTCTCCGGACTGAGAGATTGCCAGCACCAAATCCTGTGCCTGTACACCAGCAATATCAATAAATTCATCGGAACTGATGGCTGGGAAGTAGCGCCCCGTCAGTTGTGAGAAAAAATACTGTCCTAGCTGTGCAACATAGAAGGTTGTTCCCACACCAACGAGATAGGCCTGTGGTGCTTCTACAAACTTCTGAGCTAGTTTTCGAATCTCCTCATCTGGAATCTTTAGCGCCTGACGCAGGGTCTGAGGTTCATCAAAGATTTCTTTGAGCATGTAGTGGGCAAAACCACCCTTGCGGGTTGTCTCTGCATCCCAGTCAATATGCAGGATGTCTTTCTCAACCTGCTGACCATCACGCAGACTGCGAATCTGATAGCTCTCTTGCGTCAGAATGACATATTCGTCATCATCCAGAATCACCGCCCGTCGGGTATACTCCAGAAAGGCATTGATATCCGAGCCAACGTAGTTGCTACCTTCGCCCAACCCTAAAATCAGAGGAGAGTCACGCTTCGCACAGAAGAGTCGATCTGGCTCATGTACTGAAATCATCACGATTGCGAAAGAGCCTTCCATCTGTTCCAGGGCCGCTACAAATGCACGCTCAGTGTTTTGTAATCGTTCATAGTGACGGGCCACCAGTTGTACAAACACCTCGGTATCCGTCTGCGAACAGAACGTTACTCCTTCTGCTTCCAGTTCCTCCCGCAAGTCTTGGTAGTTTGAAAAAATACCGTTGTGCACCACCGCAAAAGCCTCGTCAGTTGAGAGGTGCGGGTGGGAATTCTCCCGACTGACCACTCCGTGAGTGGCCCAACGTGTATGGGCAATCCCAAGGCGCCCGCTGAGTTGGGTGAGACGTTCCCGTTGATTGACCTCTTCCACCCCTCCGGTGTTCTTGCGAGTGTGGATCTTGCCCGCATTCAGCAGTGCCATTCCACACGAATCATATCCTCGGTACTCTAGATTGCGAATTGAGGCATAGAGAGGATGGGCCACATTCTTTGCGTTGATCATTCCACTGATTCCACACATTTCAGGACTCCTTCTGATTATCAGGAACCCAGCCACGTAGGGAAATATTATCTTCGATGAAAATGCCTGCTGGAACTATCGTTGCGGGCGCCAGTGTTTGTCGGGCACCAATGCGTACTTCATCTCCAATGAACGCTCCCAGCTTGGGCAAGCCAGAATCAACAGGTTCATTGGCAGTAGAGACTACGATATTTTTGCCATCTGAAAAATGATTTACCGTGGTCAGCGCTGTACCAAGCGAAACCCCCTCCCCGATCACGCTGTCCCCAATGAAAGAAAGGCGTCCCAGGTCAGACTTCCCGAAAAGCACACAGTTCTTGAGCTCTGAACCATAACCGACTACTGAGTTTGGGCCGATAGCGCTGAAGGTTCGTACCAACGAGTTGTTCCCAATGTAAGAGCCTTCTCCAATAAAGCACGGGCCCTTGAGTACTGCACCACTCTCAATCACAACATTTCGCTCGATCACCACCGGTCCTTCCAGCTGAATGTTCCCAACCAATCTAGCGCTTTGGTGAATATGTGCTGTGCGCCAGGCACTCATCATCATCTGGTTCGCTTCTAGGATGTGCCATGGGTAGATCACATCAATCCAGGTACCCTCCCAGAGATCTGCCTGCAAGCCATCACCTTGAACCAGATATTGGTAACACGCTTCAATGCTTTGGTCATGCTGGCGCAGCAGGTCAAAGATTCTTGGCTGTAGAACAAATCCGCCGGCAAAGACATAATTGCTTTGCATGCGTCCCTGAGGCTTCTCAATGAAGCGGCGGATCTTCATCTCATTGTCTAGGTAGACGTTACCGTATTCGTTAGAATTGCGAGGCAAGGTTACCAACGCAACCTCTCGGCCTGTTTCAGCGAAAGCTCGTAGTAGTTGGGGAACAGGATTTCCATCCGCCAGCACATCTCCATAGACCAGTAGAAAAGGCTGTCGCTTCAGGTAGGGTTCGCAGCAGGAGAGCGCATGACCAATACCTAGTAGTTCTGGCTGTTCTACGTATTCGAGACTCATTCCGAAGTCGCTTCCATCTCCAAAATGATCTCGCAGAGCCTGCTGTTCATGGTGTACTACGACCAAGGCCTCATGGACTCCAGCGTTGTGCAGCCCATCAAGAATACTCTCCAAGATGGGACGGCCTGCAATCCGAATCATTGGCTTGGCACGAGTCGCTGTAAACGGCAGCAACCGTGGGCTGTAGTTCGCTGCCAGAATCACCGCTTTCATGAAGACTCCGTAAGAAGGAAAGGTCGCAGATGCTGCTCCAGCACAGACAACGCCTGCTCAACATTCAAATTACTGGTATCCACCAAGATCGCATCAACTGCTCTACGCAGGGGTGCTTCGCTACGATTGCTATCCTGCTCATCTCGTTGCTTCAGGGCCTCCAAGATCTCCTCGAAACGAACACTAGGATCCTTGATCTGCAATTCGGCAAAGCGTCGACGGGCTCGGGTCTCGGGACTGGCTTCAACGAAAAACTTACAATCGGCCTGTGGCAAAACGACGGTACCAATATCGCGTCCCTCTAGCACAGCCCCTCGGTAGACACCTCCAATTTTTGCTTGTTCCACCAGCTGACGCTGCTGAAACTTGAGTGCCTGCCGAATCGGCACAAAGCGGCTCACCTGAGATGCTAGTGCTGAAACCTCCTCGGTACGAATCGCGGAGCTAATCTCTTCACCATCACAAAACACTCGTCCATCTGCTTCCAGCACAATCTGCGTTTGTTCACCAAGTTCCTGCAATGCCCCCTCTTTTTCTGGCTTGTCCAGACGGTTCCACTTCCAAGCCAAGCAACGAAACATTGAACCGGTGTTGACATAGAGCAACTGATTGCGTTCAGCCAATTGACGCGCCAGCGTACTCTTACCAACTCCTGTAGGACCGTCTAACGCCACAATCACAAAAGCCATGCAATCCCTTCCTACTTACCTTCCAATCGCTGCAGAGCATTAGCTGCAGCCAGCTTCATCTGCGGATCGCTTAGCTCATTGCTGATCTTGCTGTAGATCGCCTTCGCGTCATTGATCCGTCCCAAGGCCTCGTAGCTCAGTCCCATTTGCTGCCAGGCTGTGAACTTTTGATTTTCATTCAGCCCTTCTGCATGGAAGTAGGTCAATTGCAAGTAAGCAGCAACCGAACGTTCATGAGCTTTCAGCGCAGCCGCAGCTTCTCCACCTAACAATAGTGCTTCTCGTTGGATCAATGGATTTTCACTGCGACGCAACTGGGCAGACCAACTCTCTGCTTGTTTCCAGGCTCCAGAAGCACCGAGTCGTCCAAGATTCAAATGCTCCTTGCCGATGCGGAGCATCCGCTGTTCACGGGCAGCCTGATCCGGCTCAAGATTATTGCGTAACCGATCCTCCCATAGTCGAATCAAGCCCTGCCGATGCGGAATTGTTCTCGTGGGTTCTCCCACGTACTCGTAGCGCTCAACCAACCAATTCCGAATCTGCTCTTCTTGTTCCGGTTTGAAACGAGTATCCTTCAAATAAATTTCTGAACGCTCTGTAAAACGCACATCCTTCAATCCGTAGTACAGGCGCAAAATCGCCAGTTTGGCCTCAATCCCCCAGGTAGGATTCAGAACATTTTGCAGTGACCGTTCATACGCTGGTAGGGCTTTCAGTGGATCCTTGATCTGTTCGTATGCCTGACCACGCCGGAAGTGTAACTCAGCCTGGTCCTTGGGATCTTTCATCTGAGGCAGCATCTGCAGAGCTTTTTCCAGAAAGCCTTCCCAAAGCTCCAACTCCCACAACAGGCTCAATTGTAGTTGCTGCATCTCCAGATCAAGGATTTCCGGATGGCTAAGCAGAACTTGCAGGGCCTCTTCACGACGATTCAAATCACGTAGCAATAGCACCTGCTCAATCAACAGATCCTTGTTCAAAGCCTCTGGATGAGCCTTGAGCAGCGCATTCAGTTCTCTCAGGGCCTCTTCTGGAAGCTCCAAGCTACGATAAATCGCAACCAACCACTGCCAGGCACGAACCTGATAGCGTGATGGTGGCTCCGCATCTACCAGAGTCTTGGCTTCTTTCTGGGCCTCCAACCACTCTTCATTCAGCATGGATAAGCCGATGCGGATCAGCGCTTTCTCTTCCTCACGGCCTGCCTCTACTGGAACCTGCCGGAGTGTCAGGCCGATTGCACGACGCTGATTCTCATTGCGCTTCGGACCCTCTAGGGCTGCTTGCCAGAAATAGCAATCACCTAACCGAGCTGACTCCACAAACTCCTGAGTCACCTGCTGACAGCGTTCCAGACCTCGTTTTGTCTGGCCTTCTGACAAATCCAGATAGGCGAGACGATAAATAACCTCTCCCTTCAGAGAGGTCGCCAAATCAGGGGAGATCAGCAGTTCCTCAAAGATTTGACGGGCCTGCTCTGGCTTCCCCGTTTCCTGAAGCGCCTGAGCTCTTAGTAAGCGAAATTCCTCTACCCTGGAGCGTAGCGCAAACTCTTCAATAGGCAGCGGGAAATCTAACAAAAACTCCCACCATCCCCAGGATGCAGCATGCCACATTGCTCGATAGGCCCCTTCACGACGTAGCTCTCGCTGACGCAGAGCGCGCATGGTTCGACGAACTTCTTTCTCGTCTTGTTTTCGTAGTGCTAATTCCAGTTGGAGCAGAGACAACTGATCTTCATCGCGTAACCCCCGCTTCGCCAGGGCCTGAACTTCTTGATCTAGTGTTTCCCAATCCTGCTGCTGCCAGCGACACCAGGCTGACATGACAGCAAGCTCCTCTATTTCAGAATAGTTGTAGTATTTTTCAAAATACTCTTCTCGTAATCGTAGGACGGGACTGCAGTTCGCCCGTTCGTACTGATAGGAGGCTTCTTCTGCAACAAAACGAACCAGATTTTGTGCGTTGCCAGGATCCTGACGCAGTTGTGTAAAAATCGCTGGGACCTGGGCGGGCTTCGTCTGGGCTGCACAGTAGAGTTCGATACGCGTCCCTTCTCTCAAGTACTCTCGACTGGCTTGTCCGACATCCCGCAATCGACCAAGCCACACCTCGCTCTCCACACAATCTCCACGCCTTGCCGTCAGCCAGGTCAATGTTAGGTAAGCTGCAGATCTCAATCCGGGCACTTGTTCTGAATCAGTTTGTAGCCAACCCTGCAGGTCATCTACAGCAGCCTTGAATTCTCCAAGCTGAGTCCTGGACAAGCCCAACCAGAATCCTGATGGTTTAGCCCAACGACTGTTCGGTTTCTTATCGATGATTTCGTAGAAACGATCTCGTGCCAGTGCAAAGTCGCCATTCTGGAAACTCTCCAAAGTGGTCTCGAAGTATCGACCAATCTGATCGAAGAAGCTGACCTGCAAGGGCTCTCGACTGAGTGGACTGAAGTCAGGCAATGGTGGAAGAGAGACCGAACGACCCAGCTTGGGTGTGTTCAGAGAAAGATTTTGTTGGAAGGGAGAGATCTCACCCAGCGGAAAAGACCCGTAAGGGGTCTGTACTTGATCTGAAGGAGTGGCCAAGGCGCTTAGAGTGGTCAAACAGAATCCACACCCTAACATAGCTCCTCGGAGCCAGCGTACAAGAACTGCCATGTTCATCCGGACGCTGCCGCGACTTTATCTCGAAATTTCCGTAGATTATCTACGGTTTGATCCAGATTTTCTGCCGAGAACTCGGCCGCGTAGTGATAGTTTTTCATTGAATTGTAGTAACGTGGGTCATAGTAGTCGTTCAATAAGATCGCTACCAACTCACGCAACCGATTTTGCCGCAAACAGTCGCGCAGATGATCCACCAACTGCCGACCTAACGCCATGCGCAGGGACTGCAAGATCTGGTCAACTTCTGCAACCGTTGCTTCATCTTCAACACGGTAATCCGCTAGAGTCCTATCGATTCGTGTCTCTAGTGAGGCATGCAGCAGGACTTTCTGACCTTCCTGCATTGCTTTGGCTAGTGGTGTTGGGATGAACACCGGACCAACCTTGCGGCTCTCACCTTCGATGAAAAATGGACACTCCGTTGGGAGAGCGAGCTTTGCCTGATGCAGTAGTCCTTCAAATTGCCGCTGAGTTCGTGGATGCCGGTGGATGCCACCAAACAACGAACTTCGGTGCTGTGCCAAGTCTTCCAAGTCTAGATGATCTGGCAGCTGTTTCAACAATAGCGTCTTGCCTACCCCGGTAGGACCGTGTAGCACGATCAGGGATGGCGACCATTGTTCAAGGGCTTGCAGAACATGTTGGCGATAGTGTTTGTAACCGCCTCGCAATTGTTGTGCATTGAAACCTTCGCTATTGAGCAGACGCACTACGGAAGCTGACCGCATTCCACCACGAGCACAGTAAACGATCAGTGGTTGTTGCTGCCAGGGCTGAAAACTTTCCACCAATTGCTGTACACGGGGCTCGACATAGCGCAGCCCTGCGGATATAGCGGACTCCGGACTGACTTGCTTGTAAAGTGTCCCGATCGTTGATCGTTCAAAATGGTCAAACAGTGGTTGATTGAGAGCCCCAGGGATGTGTCCCTGAGTGTATTCTTCAGCGGTACGAACATCAAACAGAGGCGGAGGAGAGAGAAACGGCAGTTCCGACAGGGCAAGAGATGGACATGGCCCCTGCAGAAACTGCCCTGGAGGAACCTCAGTCACTGGCAGCCTTTGCCTCCTCCTCTGTTGGCTTCTCTGCATCAGGTGGAATTAACCCGTGTAACTGACGAACCCGATTCTCGATTACCTGAGCGATCTCTGTGTGCTCTGCCAGAAAACGAATTGCGTTGTCTCGGCCCTGTCCCAGACGTTCCTTGTCGAAGGAGAACCAGGTCCCGCTCTTCTGTACGATGTTGGCTTCTGTTGCATAGTCGAGAATCGTGCCCAAGTGGGAGATCCCTTCTCCATAGATGAGGTCGACTTCCGTATTACGGAAAGGAGGAGCTACTTTATTTTTAACAACCTTGATCTTGATCCGATGACCACGAACTTCGTCGCCCTGCTTGATCTTAGTGGTGCTGCGGACGTCCAGGCGAACACTCGCATAGAATTTGAGTGCGTTGCCTCCGGTGGTTGTCTCTGGGTTGCCAAACATCACTCCGATCTTGGAGCGCAACTGATTAATAAATATGAAAATAGTATGCGACTTTGAAACCGAACCTGTAAGCTTACGCAGAGCTTGTGACATGAGGCGAGCATGGAGTCCCATATGAGAATCTCCCATGTCTCCATCGAGTTCACTTTTCGGAACCAGCGCAGCCACTGAATCTACCACGACAATATCCACCTTACCCACACGGACTAATTGCTCAGCAATCTCCAAGGCCTGCTCTCCGTAGTCTGGCTGAGCCACCAGCAATTCCTCCACATTGACCCCCAGCAATCGTGCATTACTGATATCAAGTGCGTGCTCTGCATCAATGAAAGCAGCCATACCACCAGCCCGCTGTACCTCTGCAACTGCACAGAGCGCCATGGTCGTTTTACCTGATGATTCAGGGCCATAGATCTCAATGATCCTTCCCCGGGGGTAGCCCCCAACTCCTAGCGCAATATCCAAGCCCAGATTACCAGAGCCAATCACGGACACTTGGTTTAGAGCTTGGTCTCCAAGTTTCATGATGGAGCCCTTACCAAACTGTCGTTCGATCTGGCTCATTGCCGATTCCAGGTCTTTGCGCTTTTCCTCGTTTATCATGGTTTGTTCCGCAAGCAGGTGGTCGAAATGAAGCTGGTCGGTCGACACGGACGCCTCAGCCATCAGAAGGGGGAGAATTAGATCGCAGTATAAAATTTGCTAGAGATTGAAGCGTACGAAAAGCAGGGCTAAGGTGCAATGAAAATCCAGTGGGTACCGCAGTACTTGGAGTTTGATCAGCACTGTGTTACCTTTTCACGTTTTTTGGTAGCCCCTTCACGAAATTTCCCAAGACACTCTATCATTCAACTTCATGTCTCAACGTGTTTTAGTCACTGGTGGTGCGGGTTTTCTCGGCTCCTTCCTCTGTGAGCAACTAATCCAGCAGGGCCATGACGTGCTGGCTCTGGACAATCTTTTCACTGGCAACAAGCGCAATATTGCTCATCTAATGGATAATCGGAACTTCGAATTCATTCGCCATGACGTGGTTGAACCAATTATGTTGGAAGTCGATTGGATCTTCAACCTAGCCTGCCCAGCCTCACCTGTGCATTACCAGTACAATCCGGTGAAAACCATCAAGACGAGCATTCTTGGTGCGATCAACATGCTCGGGCTGGCAAAGCGAGCCAAGGCGCGTATCCTACAGGCTTCCACCTCGGAGATTTATGGAGATCCAGAGGTCCATCCTCAAACCGAAGACTACTGGGGATCTGTCAATCCTATTGGTCCCCGCAGTTGCTACGACGAAGGCAAACGAGTCGCTGAAACTCTGATGAGTGACTATCGTCGTCAAAATGGAGTGGACACTCGCATCATTCGCATCTTTAACACCTACGGCCCTCGGATGCATCCGGAAGACGGGCGAGTGGTCAGTAATTTTATAGTTGCCGCCTTGCGCAACGAACCGTTGGTGCTCTACGGTGATGGACAACAGACTCGCTCCTTCTGCTATGTCAGTGACCTGATTGAAGGAATCCTACGAATGATGCAGCAGGAGAACTGTCATGGACCCATCAATCTGGGAAATCCTGGCGAATTCACGATTCGAGAGTTGGCTGAACAAGTTGTGGCATTGACCAATTCTCGCTCCCAAATTACTTATCAGCCTGCCCGTGAAGATGATCCTGGTCGCCGCCGACCAAACATCCAACTAGCCAAGGAGCAACTTGGCTGGGAACCCACGGTGCCTCTGAAGGGAGGTCTTCGTCACACGATTCATTACTTTGACGAGCTGCTTCGTAATTCCTGATGGATCTCGCATGCCGCCCTCTCGTCTACTGATCACCCTGGCCTTACTGTTTGGACTGATCCTGCCTCCGCTTGCTCTGGGGAATCAGGATTTCCTACAGCTGCAGCAGGAGATCCGCTCTGAGCGTCCTGTGCGTCAATTGGCAATCAGTGCCGACGAAGCAATCCTTGCCTTGGGAATCCAAGATGGTGATGACACTGTCGTGGAGTTCCGTGACCGACGTAGCGGTCGGATTCTAGGCAACCTGCGCTCTGCCAGCAATGAATTGACTCATCTCAGCTTTCATCCGACTCGGCGACAGCTATTCGTGGGTGGAGATAAGCGACTCGAACTCTGGCAAGTCGATGATCTGCCTGGTCGTGATGCAGAATTGCCCGCCTTGCAACAACGCATCTGGGAACGAACTGTTCAGCAACCGGTAGGGCAGGCCGACTTTAGCCAACAGAAAGATCTGCTGCGCTGGAGTGAGGGACAGCAACTCTACGAACTAGATACACAACCACCCTACTCCTCGCGCTTACTCTGGACAGGTGAAAAGACCGACCAGCCTCTAAAACACTTTGCTTTCAGCCCCAACGAGCAACGCATTGCAGTCAGCCATGCCAATCAAACGGGAATTCGTTTGGTGGATTCTCAACGCCAACAGGTATTGCCTCCGCTTGATTACCATTTGTTGCCTCCGGTGGATTTCCACTTCTCAACAGACCAACAACTAGTTTCCATCGACGAAGAGCGTAACCTACTCTGGGGCAACTCGGAGTCCCGCCTGCAAGAGCACCGTCCTGAATTGGAACTTTCCAACCAGTCCAAGCCGGAGCGACTGCTACCGCTGCCAGGCGACAAACTAGCGGTTGTCTCGACAGAGGGAGACACTACCAAGGCGCACATCTTTAATCGAGAGGGCGCAGAACAACAACAACTGTTGCTTTATAGCGCTGGCAGCATTGCACGGAGTCCCACCGGAGCCTACCTGGCTAGTGCGGATTATGACAGCGTTCAATTGTTTGAGACTAAGGAACACCAGAGCCCGGCAGAATACATCCGTCAATTGCAGGATCGTGGCGCCAACGAAACCGCTCGACGCTATCGCAACCAACTGGACACTCCGGTTGCCCTAGCAACTTCAAAGGCAGCTGAAACCAGCACAGGACCATCTTCACTTGAATTGCAAGTGGAGCAGTTGCGCAATGCGGAACGGGAAAAGGATTGGCTACGAGCTGAAAGACTGCTGGGGGACATCCTACGTATCGATCCTCAAAATGCAGAAGCCCTTGCTGTGCGGGAACGGATGCAGCAGCAAGAGCAGGAAATTCAACTTGGCAAGGGAGAGCAGCTACTCAAAAACGGAGAGTACGATGCCGCCATTTCCCAATTCAAGCAGGTCCCCAAGGACAGTCCTCTCTATACGGAAGCAAGACGCCAACTGGCTCTGGCTGAACAACAAATCCGAGTACAGTTGCGGGTTCAGAGTGCTGAGCAGGAAATGCGTTCCCAGAACTGGGAAGGTGCTCGCACTTTTCTGCTGATGGCGCTTGAACAAGATCCAAACAACTCACAGGTTCAATCACTACTTGAAGAAATTGAGGCCAAGCAAACCAACGCACGCCTGGTTCTGCTGGCAGTCCTGCTGATGCTGTTGCTTGTTGGCGGATTGCTAGGCTGGTTTGGTTGGAAATACAGGGAACGCATCGCAGGTTGGATGTCTCAGGAAGATCCACGACAGCAAGCTCGTGCAAGAGCCTATGCAGAAGCACAAGCTGCTGCGCAAGCGGAAGAACAACGCAAGGCCGCCGAACAACAAGCACTGGATGAGCAACACTTTCAAGAGACCCTGCGGAAGACCCGAGAATTGTTGCGGTTGGCGCAGCGCAAGGACACAGAACGTCAGCACGCTATGCGGCTGGTTGACTTTGAAGCTGAGATCAACCTGATCGAACGACAGGCACTAGAAAAGCAGACTCCCTTGCGACAACTGGCGGGCAAACTACTGTTCATCCAGCAAACCCTGCGCAGCCTGCGCTTCTATGTGCGGGCCCGCACCAGTCAGCGTGCAGAAGAGCAGCAACAACACCGGCAACAACAATCGAAACAACAGGAACGGCAACAGCCTGGTTCTTCACGAACCTCTGCCGTCGGGCAAAATTATTACGAACTCCTGGGCATTTCTCCGAAGGCAACGGTCAGTGAAATTCGGAAGGCTTATCACGAGAAGCTGAAGGAATACCATCCAGACCGACATCAAAATGCCGAGTTCGACTGGATCCGCAAGCAAGCCGAGTCGATGACTCGACTGCTCGGTGAAGCCTACGAGGTGCTGGTTCACGAAGAACAACGCAAGCGCTACGATCAACAACAGCAACAACAGGCACGCTCATGATTGAACAATTCTTCGATTGCCCCTATTGTTGGCAACGTATCTCCATCCTGCTCGATCCTTCAGAGGTAGAGTTGGACACAATCGAAGACTGTGAGGTCTGCTGTCGACCAATCCGCTTCAAAGTTCATCTCAATCTCGAGGGCCAGGTCCTCGATTTCTCTGTTCTCCCTCCGCACTGAGACAACAATGCAACGAATTTGGGCCATCGTTTACCTGCTCTTTCAGAATAACTATGTACGCATTGGTGCCGTCTTTGGCACAGCAGCCGGCTATTGGGGATATTCATGGATCCCAGGAGGGGATCCAATCCTGACTCCTGTAGTTGGGGCCTTTCTTGGGTGGGGGATTGGAGTCTACTGGAGTGAAATCTTTCCAGCACTGCAAGCGCCACGCTCTCGGTCTAAGCCAAGGTTTCATGTTCATCAGGGCGGCAAGCGACGCTGAGGGGGTGTGAACGAATCAGGTCTCGGTAAGTACGTTGCTCCCACGGCTCTAGGAGCTGCCTATGCCCTGGCGCGGATGGGGCTACTGCTGTTATTTTTGCCGGAACAAGCCGCTCTCTTCGATTTCAACCTGCTCTTTCTCGCAGGGGTGCTGCTCGGCTTTACCCTGCGCCCTGTTGTCAAACCAATCTTCTGGACCCGTAGCGTTGGTACCGTAGTCATCCTGCTACTGCTGCTGGGCATTGGACCAACTGGAAAGTTGCTGGAGGGAATGGTCCTAGGCACCCCAATGGATGAGGTGGCACAAGGACTCTTGTTGGGAGAATTTGGCGCTGCCCTGCTGGTAGCACTGGTTGCTCCCTGGCTGCTACCTCCCGCACAACGCTTGCTTGACTGGAACCGGCTGGGCCGCAGACTGCGCCAAGGACTCCTTGATCGGCAACGTCTGCTCGAAATGCTATGGCTGGGAGTTGCTTACGTTCTGCTCTTTCTGGGTACACAAGCACTGATTCAGGCCAACTGGGAGTTGTCTGCCTGGTGGACCCAACTGCAGAACTTCCTGCAGCTTCCTCCGACTTCCATCGAAGCCAAGCTGGTCTTCCTGCTATTACGAGGCTGGTTGCTGCTGCTGGTGCTCCTGCCTGTCTGCCTGACCCTGACCCGTCAGCCTCTGGAACTCTGGATTGTGCTTACCTCACTCCTCTTTGTTGTGGCTGAATTCACCCCCGCCTTTGTCTACTTCCAGCAGGTTCCACCAACCCTTCTGTTTGACCAGGTCAGTGGCGGTCTGATTCGTCAGGCGATTTTTGCTGCACTAATTGCCTGGCGCTGGCATTTGGAACCTCTATCTGAAGAAATCCCGAAGTAAGACCTTGCAACCCAGCAACAGATCGTTATAATTCCCTCTTTTTTTACAATTTTGCACTGAAACAACTTTCGTTTCCTGCGCATGACCACCTTCGCTCCTCCTGCAGCCCCTTCGGCTGATGGTCAGGACTCCCTGACCCGTGCTGGTTTCATTGGCCTGATTGGCCGTCCAAACGTAGGCAAGTCGACCCTACTCAATCGACTGATCGGAAAGAAACTGGCGATCACAGCAAACAAACCACAGACTACACGCAATCGGCTACTGGGCATCCGTACCATCGGTTCCTCACAGTTGATCTTCATCGACACCCCTGGCATCCACGCCTCCAGTCGTGTCATGAACCAAAAGATGGTGAGTTACGCTGTCGAGACTCTGCAGGAGACCGATTTCAACCTGATGCTTGTTGAGCCTCTGCGTCCCGGACAAGATGTGCCTGCAGAAGACCAACTGGTCCTACAGCACCTGCAAGATCGAGCCAGCAACACGATCCTGGCAATCAACAAGGTTGATGGCCTTCCCTATGAGGCGATTTTGCAAAGCTTGGAACGTTACCGTCAACTCGCAGAATTCGCAGAGTTGATTCCGATCTCTGCGCTCAAGTCGCAAAACTTGGAACGTCTCTGGGAATTGCTGCTGAAGCGACTGCCAGAAAATCCATTTTTCTTTGCGGAAGACCAACTGACGGACGCCTCGGAGCGGTTCCTCTGCGGAGAATTGGTGCGCGAACAGCTCTTCCGCCACCTGCAACAGGAACTTCCCTACTCTGTGGCCGTTCAGGTGGAATCTTTCGAAGAGACTCCCAAGCGACTGCACATTGTCGCCAACATCATCGTTGAGCGCGAATCGCAAAAAGGGATCATCATCGGCCACAAGGGCCAACAATTGAAAAAAATCGGGACTACTGCCCGACAACGCATTGAGACTCTGCTGGGACAGTCAGTGTATCTGTCGCTACAAGTCCGAGTACTCAAGCAGTGGAGTCGCCATGAACACTATCTGCAGGCTTTCGGGATGGAATAGACCCGAAACTGCCTTGAAATCCGCCGTTCCTTTCAACTGAGCAACGATGAAGGCTTACCTAATCATCACTACCCTTGCCGCCGTTGCAATCGTGGTTGCTACCCAGCATTCCATGGAATTGACTCTTGCAGCCGCTGCTCTCTGGATCCTGCTCATGCTGCTGCTCTGGATCCTGCGACGCAACATGGAGGTTGTCTCCGCCAGTTTTTCACAAACGGTCTCCTTTGCGAATGAATCACCCAGAGTGGCTCCGAAACCAGCATCTTCTGGAAGTGCTGAAACCTTTACAGGCTTTGACAGTTCTGTCTTTACACGATTTCGCGAGAACCTGGAACAAAACGAACGCAAACAAGGAAACTTTGTTCCTACACCAGAAGACGAAACCACAGAAGTCGTTGATCTGAAGCACCAACCTGTGCAAACTGAGCCAGAGCCTGTAGACGCAGACGGATTTGAACAGGCACTGGCGACAGCAGAGCAACAGTCTCCACCTCCCAAGGACCGAGTCACTATCCGACGTCGCAACAACACTGCCACAGAACGACCACGAGCTCAAACCCTACGACGTCACTCAGATGTGGGTTCGCTTTACAGCCTCTCTAAACAACGTCCTTCCCAACAGCCAGAGATTCCTGACAGCACTGAAGATCTCTTCTCAGATGCCTACATTCCTTTGCCACATCAGCTACAAGCTCCAACTCCTGCCAAGGAAGATCTCTATGATGAAGGCCTTGGGAAAACGCTAGGGCACTCAGCTTCGCCAGATGAAACTCGCGACGAGGCCGAAGCTCTGCTGCAGATGGCTCGCTCTTTTGCTCGTGCCCGTAACTGGCAGGAAGCCAAGGTAAGTCTGGACAATCACCTTCAGCTGCTTCAGGAGTTGAAAAGAACGCCGCAAGCCGAGGATCTACAACTGTACGTGAAGGCCTTGATTGAACTTGGAGAGATTCAGCAGGCTGCCCACCATCTCGATGGGGTACGTCGGCAAAAGGATGGCTTGGAGGGAGAAGATCTTGCCCGCATAGTTCGTGATGTTGTTGAAGGACTAGAGAAAGAACAGGCTTGGGAAACTATGATTCCCCTGCTGCAGGATCTGCTGAACTACGCTCGACAGCAACTGGATCGCAGTGAGATGGATCGGCTCTATGACAAGTTGGAACAGGCACTGGAAGCGACCAAGGAAGAAGACCGGCTGGTGCGGATCTGCCACAGCCATCTTGAAATCAAGCGAGCAATTGGAGATGTAGAAGGAGAGGAGCGATTACTGAGCAAGTTGGGTCGCCTCCATCACCGACGAGGCGATAAGGAGATGGCGAACCAACTCTACCAGGACACTCTGCGGCTACGGAGCAACATGGAACGTGCCGCTTACTGAGCCTTTTGGATCAGTAGGTACAACCGGATGGGGTCATCCCACGGAGATCCTGACCGTGATTGATGGCTTCAAATTGCAATTCTGCCAGTAGACGACATCCCCGAGTTCGACGCTCCCGAGCCACATAGTATTCGTTAATGCGTGGTGACGTATCGGACTCTAATCGGGAAAAGGCATCAATCGCATTGACAGTGTGATCTTCGGCCAGCAGCAAGTATTGGGGTTGACGCTCTCGGCGCCAACTGTTGAAATAGTTCAGGCTCCAACCCAAGTGACGGTCTCCATCCTGGAGACGGGTGCTGAAAGAAGCGATGGGGAAGCGATCATAGCTGCTGCAGCTGACAGCAAATCCAAGCAACAACAGACTGGCAGCGATCTTTCGACAACGGCGGTACATAAGTTTCTCTTCCTTGTAGTGATAATCAGTTTCTTCTGCTATCGGCAGTTGCCCCAAAAACTTTAGCTGGAATTGATGTGGAATTGCCGCTGGTTGTTGAAAATCGCTTACACGATCTCGCTGAATGGCTCATCGCCTGGACAACCCCATCCGAGCCGACTCCAGAGCAGTGGAGCGCCTGCCGTGTCTTCGCCCACCGAGGTCTACACGATGATCCCCGTATCCCTGAAAACACGATGGCCTCGCTGGCAGCAGTCTTACGCTTCAAGGACATTCATGGGGTAGAGTTCGATATCCGCTGGACCAAAGACCTGGTACCGATGGTCTTTCACGATCCAGATCTGCAGCGGGTTTTTGGTAGCTCTGAGCGACTGGCAGACCTGACTTCGACAGAACTGCGCCAGCGTTTTCCCTTGATCCCAACCCTCTCTGAAGTTGTGCAGTGCTTGGGAGAACGTAAGCACCTGATGATCGAAATCAAGGAAGAACACTGTCCGGAACCGGAGCATCAACTTGAGATCTTGCAAGAAACTCTGGCAGGACTCGTGCCAGGAGAGCACTTCCATTTCCTGCTGCTGAATCCAGCAACCTATGAAAAATTGTCTGCGTTCCCCAAAGCTTCTGTACTACTGGTTGGTGGCTTCAACGTGGCAGAAATCAGTGAGGCGGTGAGTAGTCAGGATTTTGGTGGAATTGGTGGACAGTATCTGTTAATGCCCGACACCGAGGTGCAGCGTCACCTGGAGCAGGGAAAGATCGTTGGCACTGGCTACCCTCGAAGCTGGCCGGCGTTCTGTCGTGAACTCTCTCGAGGTGTGACCTATCTGTTTTCCAATCAGGCCCAAGCCCTGGCCAAGATCCTGGCCCAGGAACGCCTGCGTCTTTCCCTTGATCCCCATTGAGTAAGAGACCATGGCCCGACAGGATGACGAACTGGATTTGGAAAAGCTCCGCCGTGAAGTCGATACCCTGACCCAGCAGGTTGGTGGCAAGCCTGCGCCTGGAACAACCACCCGACTTCCCGCTCAGGAGGAGCCAAAGAAAAAGAAGAAGGGCAACCCCATCATGTATGGTCTGATCGGTGTTGCCGCTATCCTTCTTGGGGGTAAACTGATCTTTTCGTTGATGAACTTCCTGGTGCTCGCTGTGATCGCAGGCGTTGGCGCCTGGTGGTATTTCTTCAAATTCCGCAAGGATGAGGACTGACAAACATGCCGCGCTTCAATCCCCGCTTGGTGATGTTCAGTTCGATGGGCCTGGAGTTGGGTCTCTCTGTGATTGTTGGACTCCTGCTTGGCAGCTCTCTGGATCGTTTCTTCGGCACTGGACCCTGGATGCTGATTATTTTCACGGCCAGTGGCATCGCCGCTGGTTACCGTAGTGTCTATCGCCTGCTCAAGCGCTTGCAGCAGGAAGACGCGGCGACTCCCTTGACTCATGACTTTGACTCCAAGACCTGAATGTCCAATTCACCTTTCCCCGAAATCTCTGACGAGGCCCTACAGGTTGGCTTCCGCAAAGCCACAGAATTCCGAAATTTGCTGATCCTGGCATCCGTCCTCCTGGCAATTGTCTCGCTCTTGTTCGGCCTTGACTTTCTCTTGGGATCCTTGCTAGGTTCAGCGATTGTTGGTTTGAACTTCCACTGGACCGTGCGCTTCGTTCTGAACATGTTGGAGGAGCGAAAACTAAGGCCACTGTATTTGCTGATCTACGGTGCGAAGTTCATTGTCTCGATGATGGTTCTCTACGTGGCGATCGTCCAATTGGACATCAATGCAGTTGGGATAATGCTAGGTCTCTCCAACATTTTGTTGGCTGCCACCGCCTACGCGCTTATCCAGCGACCAAGATCCTCTGATTCTTCCGACGTCCTTTCCTAGGGATACTGATGTTTCGACGACTGAACCTAGCAGGATTGTTCCTGCTGACCCTGACATCCCCAGCTTTTGCCGCAGAGGGGGGCTTCACTTGGGCTAACTTCCTTTTCGGAGGATTGGCAGAACCATTGGCCTCAATCGGGATTGACCCACGCCCGATCCTTGACATGATTATCGTTGCCGCAGTGCTGATCGGTCTGGCTTGGTGGCTTGGCAAACCCTTCCGTGAAACCCAGATGCTGGAACCCTCCGGAAGACTAGACAAAGATCATTTTGCTGTCACCGTTGTCGAGGGTATCCTCAATTTTCTCTCAGGCATCATTCAGCACGGTATTGGACCACGACCCCTGCTGCCCCTGCTCGGAACCTACGGGCTTTTCATCCTGTTCCTGAACCTTGCCGGACTGGTTCCTGGATTCAATCCACCGACCGACCAGTTCAACATCACCTTCGCCTTTGCGATTGTTGTTTTCCTGCTGACCCACACGCTTGGAATCCGTCAGCATGGCGCCAGCTACATCAAGCAGTTCATTGGCCCTATGCCACTAATGGCGCCCTTGATGTTTCCAGTTGAATTAATCAGCCACCTTGTGCGGCCGATGTCCCTCTCCATCCGCCTCTTGGGGAATATGACCGGTGACCACAAAGTGGTCTTGATCTTCTCCTCGATTCTGGCGCTTGGCTTGCCCGTTCCCTTCATGGGCTTGGGCATTCTCATCAGTGTTTTGCAGGCCTTTGTCTTCGTACTATTGTCTGCAATTTATTTTGAAGTTGCCATGAGTGAAGCCCACTGATTGGCTCTTCGTTCTGTTCCGTACACGTTCTTACAGTTCTAAACCAAAAGGAAGTTCCATGAACAAAAGACTCATGCTGGTCCTGTTTCTGATGCTGCTGGCAGCTCCACTGTACGCCCAAGAGTATGGCGAGCTGGCTACCTTCGGCTTCGCCATGGGTGCTGGTGTTGCGATCTCGTTCGCCGCCCTCGGTGGTGGAATCGGTCAGGGCATTTGTATGCGCGGTGCTCTCGAAGGAATCGCCCGCAACCCGAACGCCTCCGGCAAGATCTTCACCCCAATGATTATTGGTCTGGCGTTGATCGAATCCCTCGTGATTTACGCACTCGTGATCGCCTTCATTCTGCAAGGTAAGGTCTAAATTTTCACTGGGCAGGCTTCTTGCGAAACCTGCCCAGTTTCTGCTTCCCGTATCTACCCTCGCTGACACAACCTCCTCACAAAAACTGACCCATGCCTGACATTGCCTGGGGTTCCTACACGATGCTGGCAACTGGTTCCCTGATCGGACTCTTCGCTGCCTATCGAATTCTGCTGCAGGGTTTCAGCCTGCTCTTCTGGGTACTACTGCTGACTGGTGGTGCGATCACCTTCGGACTGGGTGCTCAGACACTGGGCGAAGACAATTTCCTGAGCGAGTACTTGCCACTGGAAGCTCTCGAGAACCTTGAAGGCAAGGACTTTACGGAGCAACTCCAAAGCCTACCACAGGAAGCTCGCGGTCAGATCCGTGCTCTCTGCGAACAGCTCTGAACCAATCCACTGGCGTAGCCGGCTGGCCCCAACCCCCAGCGGTTATTTGCACCTCGGCAACGCCTGCAACTTTCTGCTGACCTGGCTCTGGATTCGCCATCTTGGTGGGGAACTTTGGTTGCGGATCGACGATCTGGATCAGGCTCGTGTGCGTCCTGAATACATCGAAGACATCTTCCAGCAGCTTGAATGGCTCGGGCTCGATACCGACCAAGGCCCCCGAAGTGTTGCGGAACTTCAACAAACTTGGACCCAGCAGCTGCGCACGGGGCGCTACCTGTCCGCCTTGACAACACTCAAAAATACCGGAGACCTCTATCGCTGCATCTGCAGTCGCCGCCAGTGGCAAGCTCTCGTTGGCGAAGAAGGTTGCTATCCAGGAACCTGCCGTCAGCAGCAACACCCTGCTAAACAACCCGGTAGTTGGCGGATTCAACTACCTGAAACAGCCACAGTAAGTTGGCAGAAATGGCCTAGTGGTCAGGAAGAACTAGATCTCGCTGACGAGATGGGCGATTTTGTGATCCAACGTCGTGACGGACAGGTTGCCTACCAGCTAGCATCCTGTCTGGATGACCTCGACTGGCAGATGAATCTGCTGATCCGAGGGATCGATCTGCGGCCCTCAACGGCTGCCCAGTCTCATCTACTTCGACTGCTGGAACCCGAACGAGTTCCTCCGGTCGTGCTACACCATTCGCTGCTGACCGACGAGGGAAATCGTAAATTTTCTAAGTCAGACGGCACCTTGTCTTTACATATTTTGAAAAAACAGGGATACACACCGGCTGATGTCTATCGTAGCTGCGCACAGTGGCAACAGTGGCCTGAGGCCTCTTCTGTGCAGTCCTTGAATGATCTTCAACAATCTTTTGCCCTCGCTCTCAAACAGGAACCATGACCATTGCCGCCCCAATTGCCAACTCCCTCCAACGGGCCTCCTGGATCCGCCAGATGTTTGAAGCCGGCGCCCGACTCAAGCAGCAGTACGGGGCGGACCAGGTCTTTGACTTCTCGCTGGGCAACCCAATCCTCGAGCCTCCTACCAAGGTGCACGAGACCCTGCACGCCCTGCTCGATGACCCAGCGCCTGGGCATCATCGCTACATGCCCAACGGCGGCTTCCCTGCAGTACGGGAGTACCTGGCTAACGAGCTGAGGGAAGAGCAAGGATTACCCTTTGAAAAAGAAGACATGGTGCTTTGCGTTGGCGCTGGAGGAGGACTGAACGTGGTTGCCAAAGCCCTACTGGAACCTGAAGATGAGGTTGTTGCGCTGGCACCCTACTTTGTCGAGTATGGTTTCTATGTGCAGAATCACGGGGGAGTGTTGACCGTGGCCAAGACTCGCCAGGAGGATTTTCTACCTGACTTGGATGCGCTGGAAGCTGTGATGACCCAGAGGACCCGGGCGATCATTATCAACTCGCCGAATAACCCAACTGGCGTGGTCTATTCCCAGGCAGTACTCGACGAACTCGGCAGTTGGCTGCGTATCCAGGAGCAGCGCTTTGGTCGTCCGATTTACCTGATCGCCGATGAGCCCTATCGTAAGCTGCTCTTCGATGAGGTAACCAATGGTTCCGTACTCAAGGCTCACGCCCACTCGATCCTGATCACTTCGCACTCCAAGGATCTTGGCCTGGCGGGTGAGCGGATTGGCTACATCGCCCTACATCCAGAAGTACCAGACCGTGCTCTTTGGCAAGAGGCTTTAGTCTTCACTAATCGGATCCTGGGTTTTGTCAATGCCCCAGCGCTGATGCAACGAGCACTGCCTCATCTAAGTGGAGTGCAGGTTGATATCGGCTTCTATCAGCACCTACGCAATCAGATCTGTGGCTTGATGGAAGAGGTAGGAATTTCTTGTGTACGGCCCCAGGGAGCGTTCTACCTATTTCCTAAAGCGCTGGAAGAAGATGACGTGGCCTTCGTGCGCCGAGCCCAGGAAGAAAAGATCCTGTTGGTTCCTGGCTCTGGCTTTGGCTGGCCTGGCTACTTCCGACTCTCCTACTGCTGTCCAAGCTCAGTCATTGATAATTCGCGTGAGGCCTGGTTAAGACTGGTAGAGAGCTACCAAGGTAAAAATTAATAAGTAGTGGCAACATCTTCCCATATGGCAGAGGGCAAACTTTTCACTGAAATACAGCAAAGGCACATGCTTTACTCAGCTTCTCTGCACAATTCTATCCTATCTATCCTAGAAGTTGAGACAGTTCTACCAAGATGTGCTTTAAAACTATCAAAGACGCTCACCCTTGAGCATGAGATGATTTTAGATTAATTAGCCTAAATCAGGGACTGAGAAATTATTAAATGCATGCGTGGATCGATCCAATTAAAAATCATCTTCAATACTGTGTATAAACAATAAAGCTAACAAGGCTTAAAATGCTAGATTATCAACCTAAATTTCGAAATGAACCTCAAATGTCAGCTCATTTTGGCACAGCAAAAATCAGCATAATATGATGGAGAAAAACAATATCTGAGGCTTATAAAATCTAGAACCGAGCGAACTATCAAGCACATCTGAAAAGAATGCATTCAGATCAAGGTCCACACTTTGCAGACTTTACCAATGCCTGGTACATGGAGAAGGGAATCTCCGGATCTTACCGGCAATCCTCAACGGGCCTCCGGAATTTTTTTTCCCGCTTTTGCACTTTCCATCTTGATTTTGTTTGTTTACTCAAGGATTGTATTTCACAAATTTACTTTGAAATTCAGTTCGAATAATTGAACAACCAGTTAAAATGGGGTCTAATCCTCCAAATGATAGAGAGGGTATCGCCTTAGAATGGCAGATACCAACAAGTCTTGCCCAATTCTTTTAAATTGGAAAAGATTTACTCAAAAATTTTTTGTTAGTTCAGGAACAGGCTCGACAGCTTCCAGTTATGTCGGCCAACTCGTCATCACTTTGTGAAAAATAGGTCTCCCCAATGATCAAGAAGAATCGAAAATCACTATTCAATTGGTGCATACGAACTCTCGCTGCGAGCCTCGTTCCCGCTCTACTAATAACCTCCTGTGCAACGGATAGTGACGACAAAAGCATTGCGGACACCACCGCGCCATCTGTAGCAAGCGTCACTCCTGGGCCCAACACAGTGGGCGTGAACGTGGCTACAAATATTACTGTTGTTTTCAACGAGGCTATCGACACAAGTACGGTGACTACAACGACTGACAATACCTGCGCGGGCTCCGTACAACTCTCAAGGGATAGCTTTGCCAGTTGCGTCACGTTCAACACGCTATACGTGGTGCAGGATGAGAATACGAAATTTGTTTTCGATCCTGCCAACGACCTAGAAAACGTTGGAAATAATAGTTACAGTTTGAAGCTTACCACTTCCATTGCTGACACAGCTGGAAACAAATTAGCTGCTGATTTTACTTCTAACTTCATAGTAGTAGCAGCCACTATCGGTGAAACTGCAGCCGCAAACCTGAAAACTGCATTTGTAGCCGCTGGGCTGAGTGCAGCAGACGCCGACGCAATCGTGTTGGCAGCAAACAATCAACTCGCCGCTGACAATTTGACTGGTTCAGCAGATCTAAACCTGGTTGCTGCAAGCATTATCAAAGGAGCCTTTCCAGCAATAAGTTCGACAACCGAGGCCACCCGGATTTCAGCGATCCAAAACACAACTTCTAGTGTTATTGGACTGGGGGGTCAGTTTGCAAGCCTATCGGCCAACTCAGCCTCACGAGTTGCAGAACTCTCACCGGAAATAACTGGATTATCAAATAGTGTGATTGACAGCAGTATGCTGTATGTGGGCACAACCGGAGTCGACCCCGTTTTGGGAGTAGGAGCTACTGTCAAGGGTGTTGCAAGTGCTGCGAAGGAAGCCAATGTCGATACCACCAACGCTCCACAATTCACAAGTAACGTGGTAGATAGAGCAATTGCGAAGTTCCACACTGTCAAAGATAGTACAGGGGCCCCGCTGTCAGCAGATAAACTGGCGCAAGGAACAGGAACCGTAGTCGAGAGTGCAAATGCTGGTTTTGCCCTGACCGACTTCCCGGAGGATACTCAGCTGGCTGCAAATAAAGAAACTGGAGGTGCTGCCCTCACTGCTTTGAAGACATTACAAACCAACTTGGAGGCAGAAGGTAGACAGAAGGTTGATGCTACAGTGGCTGCCAAAAGCATCACAGCAGGCCAACTTAACGCTGCAGCAGCGAACAAGAAAATATCTTCTACTAAAATTACAGAGCTAAAGACAAGCATAGACGCCGAAGTAGATAAAGCGGTTAGTGCTGGAACACTTGATGCCAGTGCTGGAACCGCAGTGAAAGCAGACGTTCAAACCAAAGCAACTGAAGTGACCCAGACCAAGGCCACTGAAGAAGCAGCTGCAACGCCTACAACGCCGACAGATCCTGCAACGCCTACAACGCCGACAGATCCTGCAACGCCTGCAACGCCGACAGATCCTACAACACCTACAACACCTACAACACCTACAACACCTACAACACCTACAACACCTACAACACCTACAACACCAGACACAACCGATCCAGTAGTCACACTAAGTATCACTCCTGCAGAAACATCTTACACAGTCTACAAGCGTGATGCAGATGGAAGCTTGGACAGTACCTTCACGGATACCCGACTCAACCCAGGCACCCTTACTGGCGGTCAAGCGACCCTGAAAATTACCAGTAATGAGGCAGGAACCTACACTGTAAACAGCGATTGTATAGATGTTAAAAATCAGAGCATCACCTCAACCGCCACCATCAGTCAGACCTTTGCAGTAAAAACTGGAAGTAACACCTGCACCGTGACTGTTAAAGACTCTTCGAACAACTCAGGATCCACGAACATAACCTATAAAGCCGATTTAACAGCGCCAATAGGTTCATTATATTTACAATCGTATTTTGCCTCAGACAGTTCAATAGTCTACAATCCAAGTGCGTCTGGATATAGTTCATCAAATGATAACACCAGCACAACCAAACTGAATGCAAGGATTTCCTTAGTTGACGATCCTAACAGTGGCAACCTCCCTGGCACCGGAGTAAAGGGCTATTATTTGAGTGAAAGTTCGACTGCACCTGCTGTGGATTCAACTCTCTGGGTTGTAGCCACAGAATTGACTAATCCGATGCAATCAACAGCTACACAATCGGGCTGGTCCTCGAAAGCTGACAATAAGACAAGACTAAGGGCTGATAGCGATGACAATGTCACCTTCAATTTGAGTGCTTCCGGTAAGGACAATGATACCAGACGTGTCTACCTCCATCTGTTGGATTTTGCTGGGAACATTGCCTCCCCCTTCGATGAAATATTCTTAATGGCAGACATTGAGGTACCTTCCAACTTCGATAATTTCACAATTCGAGACGTTGGCACCACTGTTGATAATGCCTCAATCACGAACAGTCAGACTGTCACGTTGGCATTGGACGCCTATGACAACAAGACTGGGATCGCTTACGTGTATGCTTCGGAAGACAACACTGCTGCATCTGCCATCGTCCAATCCCTAGTCGACAATACGACCCTGAGAAACAGCAAAAGCCCTGACAATTTCAGTACCTACTTCAAAGCCGTCACTGCTAGCAGCGCTAGCGACAATGTCTCTACTTATTCCTACACCTTCGATAACAGTACTTCTGGCACCAAAACTGTCTATACATGGATAGCCGATGGCGGCAGAAACATTTACACTGCGGACAACAAGAGTGATAGCATTTACTTGGATTCTGTGGCTCCAACCATCGATAACGCTACCGTAGATGGTAACGCTACTGGCGATAATCAAACCAATATCTATGGTGACAACTCGACCAATACAGCAGGGTGGTCATTTGTCACGACTTCTGGAGATACTGCCTACACGGACAATCGCACAGTAACCATTACTCTGGGCTACACAGACAATCAAAGCGCGGTCTTCCAGTATTACATCAGTGAGAACGGCACCACAGGAAGCGCGAGCCAGTATGTTGATAATGTGAGTGGTGCAATAGTTAGCGCATTAACTGGCACTGACAACGCAACAGACTTCACGGGCAAGAATGCCCCGTTCGTCAACACGGACAATTTAACCCTGACTCACACTATTTGGTCTGAGTTGGACAATGACACCACCGATAGTGCCAATAGTGCTTTCTCAGTGAACGACAACCATACAGATAATGAGACAAGCACTCCGATCAACTACACCTTCTCCAGCGATGGGAACAAAACACTGACCATCTCCATCAAAGATGCAGCGAACAACATCACGTCAACAACCCGATCCATTACGGTAGACCGTACGTCACCAACTCAGAAATCTGGAACGACTTTGAGTTTCGTGGACAACGCTTCGAAAACAAATCCTTCAGAGATCAAGACGATCACGGTCACTAACAGTCTGACTCTACAGGTCGATCACCTACTCACGCAGAATCTGTTCGAAGACAACGGGACTGGAGTGCACGCTCTCTTCTTAAACGACAACACTACCGCTCCAACTCACAGTGACAACTTTACATTTAGTCCACTTGCAGATCTTATCTACACAGTTGACCAAGATTCCACCGGTAGCTCAACTATTACCACAGGAGACAACCTAAGCCTATACATCTATGCAATTGATAATCTAGGCAACGGAGACAATGTAACTGGTGAGGGCTACTCCTCAGTGATTACCGCTAACATTCTGTTTGACAACACCACTGCCGTTGCTAACGACAATATCAGCATATCTTCGACAAACACGCAGACCAGTTCTGACAATCAGACCTTCTACACACGCGATACAGCAGTAAGCTTCGACAATGCGTCCGTACTGAACACTAAGATGACTGATACCGATACAGCACTATCTTTTATCGCAACAACTAACACGAGCTACACTGCGGACAACATAAGCACTCTGGGGAATTTTGCTGCCTCCTTGTCCAATATTTCTCTAACGGCGAATGACAACAACACGATCAATGTGTTTGCGAAGGACGATGCCGGTAATATTGTCTTAGTCGACAATATTACGGTAATCAGCGACACTACCATTCCAGTCATGGACAACATCACCCTCACTGGAAATGTACAGGGTGGTGCTGACAATACGACTCATACTGACAATGCTACGCTGACAATCACTATCAGTGGTGCTGCTGACAACCAAACCACTACAAACTCAGGGCTTGCCTACTACTATGCGACAGACAACGCCTCAAAGACAGTTTCGGAGATTAGGGCTGGTAAGATCACTTATCCAGCTAACGATAACGGTACAGTCACCCTGACCTCAACAACACCTGGCGTAAAGACTGTTTATGTCTACCTGATGGATAACGCTCTAAACATTTCGGACAACAAGTCTGACAATATCACCTTTGTTGGTGACACTACTGTACCTACCGTGAGTTCTGTCAAAATCAACAATAGAGCACCCGCTTTAGACAATGCTACTTATACCAACAGCGACAACGTCACCGTAGAAATTGTTGCACAGGATGCCCAGTCAAATGTAGTGTACTGGTTCATCAACGAAGACAACAGCACACCTTCTTCATCAACAGTTTGGAACTCATTCTCCACTCCGGGCAACAACGTTAGTGAAAATGTGACCTACGTCTTCAGCAACGCAACAGATGGAGTCAAAGAGGTCTATGCCTTCGTCAAGAACTCACAGGATAATGTTTCGGTGATGGGAGCTAAGCTGATGCAGGGCTATGATAATATCACTCTTGATGATACTGCCCCGACAGACAATTCAACAGTACCGAAGCTAACCGGTACTCGATATACTGCGGACAGTCGTGTAGCTGATAACTACAGCGCCCTTAATCATGTTGACAATCTGACTGTTGCCCTTGACAACTTAACCGCCTGGAAAGTTGATAGTGGTTCGGGAATGGTGAATGGGCAATACTATGTGACCGACAACCAGACCTTCACTCCGACCTATACTACTGCAGGATGGCAAGACCTGGACAACCTGAGCCTGACCTTCGGTAGTGACTGGAACGGTACTGGGACTCTGGGCAACACTTCTCTTGGCCTAAAGACGATCTATGTCTGGGCGAAAGACAATGCCTCCAACGTCTCAGCTAGTGGCAGGACTGTACAAATTACCTTTGACAACGAAAGTCCAGTTTTCACATCTTTCTATCTTAGAGATACCGACAACGGAACTTCGACAGCAAAGTTCGCACTAACACCAACAAATAACGACTTCCTCTTCACTAACTCGGACAATGTCAGCATTCCACTAGACAATCTGACAATTGTTCCTGACAATGGTACCATCGTTGCTGGCTACTATTTCATAGACAACACGTCGGGCAAAGCCAATTTCCCAGGACCCGACAACGTAACTTGGTCAACAGACAATAGCACACTATTCGTCACTTTTGACAACGGGACAAACCAGTTGAAGACTATCTCCGGGTATCTCAAGGACACTGCTGGTCAAATATCCACAGAGGTGACTCGAACAATTGGCTTTGACAACCATACGCCTAAAATTACTACCTTAGGTTGGTCTAATTCGGCTGGCACTGGCACACTTGCATCCGGTGGCCGCTTCGAATACCCGACCACCAACACAAGTACAGGGAATTTGACCATAAGTATCAAAGGATATGACAACGATAATGTTTCCCCTGGAAACGGCAACTACAGTTCCAATATCACGCACTTCTTTGTTGCGAGCGAATATAAAAGGGGTGGTACCGTAATTGGTACCCCTCTTGAAGCCAATGATGACAATGTTTCTAGTGCCTCTTGGATCGCCTTCACATCCATGAAAAATGGAGATGACAACAGTTCAATAGCTTCTGACAACGTTACGTTCGACAACGCTACTCACGAGTTCGAATTCTCAATTCCTACTATCAACGGAGCTCTAGCTTCTACCGACAACCTAACAGTCGTAGTTTGGTTCAGAGATAATGCCAGCAACATTTCAGGCAATAAGACAACAGAATTCAAACTAGATAACACAACTCTTAGGTCTGTTTACTAAAAATCTTAAAGGTCTGTTGCACTAACAAACTATCCCCTCTCTGATGGGGGGGTAGTAAAAAACATCATCAACACAAAGTAAGCCCCCACCTCAACAAGCTATCCTCAAGTATCACCCAAGCTAATCCAACACCCTGAGCGTTCTATCGAGAAAGAGTCCGCCGGAAACAGTTGGGTCAGCCACAAGATCCCGAAACTTCGTGGAAATTAAAACAAAAGGGACTGTGAGCGAACTACTTACAGAGTGGTAGACAGATTTCGCAGAAAAGATTAGATGCCCCACACACAAATTGAAAAATCCCTGATTAGGATGATCAATATTACCAAAGTAGGAACCCAGGGAGTTCCGCCCGATTTTGACAATTTTACGCTTTGCATTACAAAACGAAAATGAACGCTTCTGTACTGTAAAAGAAAAGCAAAACTACTTGAAAACGAAACTGAATCCATCGTTTTTAACGAATTTCAATTCTGGTACTACCCTTGCAGTAAACCTATTCAGAACCATTCTTTCCCTAAACGAACCAGACCTGACTCTTGGCTTCGTCAAGGAAGATTGGGAAGCCAAACTTGGTTCTGTAAATGGTAGTCCTCAATGAATTGAGAGTCTGGTGATTGAAATTTTGTAAATTTCAGCTTGCTTTTCAAGGGTTAGGGTCTATCATTGCCTCCTTGTAATCTAAGTAGATATGTTCTGACATCGAAGGGCCTGCAAGTCCTCAAGTCAGAACGAACAAGGTGATTTCCGCGGCCACGCAGAAATCTGAGGAAAAATGAGTTGCCTTTCCCCCTGATAAGGTCCATAGGCAAACCTGTTTTTCCTAAGTTTCACAGGATCAATAAAAAAGATTCTGCCCACGGGAAATGTGAACCTAAGGAGCGGGTTGCTCATTGTTCTTCGGTGAAACTGAGAGGGTTCTCCGTAATTTATGACTTCTTTGAAGGATATGTGTTTATGAAGCCGAACATGATTAAAAAGTGGAGCATTGCCTTACTCGTGGCCGCCGGAGCTACCGGCCTCACTGGCTGTGAGGGAATGAGAGTCGACGAAGGTGCTGGAACAGCTACCAACAATGGCAATATCGCCGTTTCTCCAAACGGAGCAGCCTTGAAGGCCAATCTCTCTGGAACAGTAAATGACGACTTTGGTGTCGCACTCTCTGGGGTGTCCGTATATGCTTACGGTAGGACCACCACAACGGATGCAGGTGGAAACTGGATTCTTACCGATGTTCCAGTTACCGGTGTGAATATTAATTCAACACCACAGAATTTGGAACAAACTACAGATGTCACAACCACTGGCAAAATCTATATTACCTACTCGAAAGATGGTTACTCCCAATACAAGTCAGCAATTAGCAATCCAGGTGTAATCACACATTATGGTACTGCAGGAGGAAATCCCAACAGCATAATAGTTGATAATCTGGTGGCCAGCGAAGCTGTTCAATTGCCCCAGCTGATTAATACAGTTACAGGCACAATCGTGGATAAAGGCAGTTATTACACTGCACCAGTGGGTGAATACGATTTTGCCAAGTCACTGACAGTCCGCCTCGTTCCAGCAACCGACGTTGTGAACAATGCATACGGATCTGCTGCGCAAACAGGAGCTGCAGGTACAGAATGTTATGAGGGATGCGGTTTCTACTCTGTGGAGGAAATCGTCACCACAACGACTGACAGTGGTCAATTCACATTCACAAACGTTCCAAAGATTCCTGGTGGTTACATCATGAGAGTTGATGACCCGGGTTATCGCCCAATGGCACGGCCAAATGATGGTACTGGCTTCAGCTACGATTATGATTCTGGGAATGTCGGTACACTTGGCGATACTCAATCTCCCTGGAGCGTCAGTACGCAAGCCCATGAAAATCAAAATTACTGGTGGGGAATCGACTTCGACGTGAAGGTCAAAGCGGGAACACTTACAAATCTCGATACCCTCTACGTCGGAGATTTCTTAGTCGCCCCTTCCAATCAAGTAGAAGGTATTACTGTCGGAGGCCTCTACGGTTATGCTGATGAGAATTCGGGAACACTCAGCGACGACCAACACAATCCTAACTTGGGTGCAGATGCTTCCAACGACAATACCATCGACTACAACCTAGTCAACTTGGCAACGACACCACTAAAGTTCATTTTTAGTGGGGACATGGTTCCTCAAGCATTTGGAACAATTCCAGCCACGTCCATCGTGATTTTCGACAACGGTGGTAATCAAATCGCCTGGGATTCAGCGAAAACTAAAATAGAAGGCCGAACGTTAACTCTGCAACTTTCAGAAAGACCGGGAGCTAACTCCACGATCTACGTGAGATTACACAAGGACGTTTTTGTGAGCATGAGTGGACAACGCCTGACTCCACAAGCTGATCCAAATCAAACAGATTATTCTGGAGCGACTGTTGTAAGCTCAGATCCCGCCAACGATGCAACTGGAAGATACGCAGAATACGAGATCGTATATAAGGATACTCTGATCAACCCACCCGCAGTTGAAAATGTCGTTCAGGGAAACCTAAATTTACGTATTCCACTGACAGCTAGCCTGACCAGTGTTGCTGCAGCGGGTGGCACATCTCTCTCTGCACTTCACAAATCAAACGACTGGCGTCTTGAAGAGCTTCTGGATGCCATCTTGGTCCGAACCGACAAGTCAGATCCAACTCTTGTAGACAAATCGAGTAACGCAACTAATGTCAACACCTTCGTTGGAACAACTGCTGTTGTGAACTTTACTGCAGTTAACGGTGGTACTTATCGTATCAACGTTCAGGACGCCGACGGAGTATCTCTTGTAATTGCTGCCAACGTTGCTTCAGAAGAGAATTCTGTTGCCGGTGTCGACACCGGTGATTTCACATTGACGACTGGTACCACGGGATCCACATTCTTAGATTTTACAGCAACAGTCGGTTCTGACACAGCAGACGCGACAGCCAAAGTGACAATTGCTAATACCAAGCCCGGCTACAAAGTGACTATCCGACGGCTCAACGACTTCGGAGATATCACTGCAGGCTCGACTGGTACAACTGTTACACTAAAAGATAACTTTGAACCTCACGTGGCGATCCAAAACAGTGGTAACAGCGGCCAGGATACAGCGAGTGCGGCTGTCACCGGCACATTGCATGGTAGTTTGAATGCAACAGCTGCAGGCGCTGCAGGAGCAATCAATTCCAGTAACACGGCAGAAACGCTGTTCACCTGCGGAATTGAAAGAAGTGACGACAATGGTGAAGCAGAGGTCGGCGACGCAGCTTACTACTTCCCCAAGCTTAATTTGACTGCATCATTGTATGACAAATCAAACTTGCGGGCTCACACAGAGACCGGTGGATTGCTCAGTACAGCCATTGATCAAGGACAAACTGGGTTTGTCACAGCAGAAGACGGCTCTCTGCCCACCGCCGCCTTGATTGTCAATTCTCTTAAGACTCCACTCCTGGCAACAACGGCAGCAACAGCCACTGACGAAGGCACTACGACAAGCGGAAGAAGTGATGAATATTATACCTCCGCGGATTACGACGCATGGGGTAAGATTGCTACTACAGCCGCTGGCCCAACCTGCCAATATTACGTGGCTGAAATCAGTACCAATACTGGCATCTTCCAGAACAACTGGCTGCCAAGTACTTCAGCAGGTGTCGGTACGACTGTCGGTGGCGCTGGATCAGTGGCTGATGATGACAATAGTCAGGCCTCCGTACCTACCACCGGAACACTCGCCGGTTACTCACTGTATACTGTCGGCGGTGTTCAGCAGACCTACACCTATACACTGAATACCACTCCGGCTACAACTCAAACGGGCAACATCATTGTTGGTCCATCAAACTGTGGTACCGCAGCGGGAAGTGTCTATGACTTTGACAGAACAGTCGTTCTGAACATGACCGAAGCTGTCGTTGCACCAGATAACCTGACGGATTTTGCTGCTAAAACTGGTGTCTGCCAGTTGAGCAACGGTACCGCACTCACGAACATTCCTACTGGAGAACTTTCAGCTGCATCTGGTCTGACTGCCATCACTAACAAGACCACGGGCTGGAATGATGACCACCTACTGCTAACGTTTGGTGACTGGAGAACTATCGACGATAGTGACCACTTCACTGATTCTACTCAGGCCGATGTCGCTAACGAACTGTCTGAAGGCTCATCACTGAACGACCTTCTTCAGATTGTCAGCTTGAAAGATTCTGGGGGTATCGAAGCAACTGCAGGGAACGGAAGTGGAGTACTCATCGTTGATGCGACTCCACCACTAGCGACCGCACTGACCAACGATGGCTCTAGCGTAACGGTTAAATTTGACCAGACCATCAATCTTGGCAACTCCAACGCATTCACGCTTCATGGCGAACATGCTGATGGTACGGCAACAACCTACAATTTCACTATCACCAGCGCATCAGCAGGCACAGTGACCCGTACTACTGATTACATTGGTCCTTACGGTAACCTGATAGAGGATTCTGCGAACAATACTGTTGGTACTGGCAGAATGGCTCAAGACGCAATCGACGTAACCATCACTCCCGCTGCAAACGCTGATGCAAATGTACCTGGCGCTACTACAAATAGTCAGCTGACCTTCACCATTGCAGAGAGTAGTACTAATGCGGATGGGCTTGGAGCTGGGGTAGACGGCCAGCAAATTGATCTCAGCCTCTTTTTCAATGAACTCTCTCATACTTCTGCAAACAGTGTCACCGCAGCCTCATCCGTTGCAGATCCTAGCTTCCACATGCGATATAACGCTTTACAGGACGCTAGTTTCAACAGCTGGGGCAGTGTCGAACGTGCAGATGCCTATGACGGTGACGACGGGACGGCACCAACTACTGCGAACGGCGTTGGACCAAGGCTGGTAGGTACTGATAATGATGGACCGCGCCTCGAAACTCAGAATGCAACTCCAGCTACTGTTGGCAGTATCAACGAGGCCTTCCTGCACGTTGATTCAAGCAGTGGCCTCTCCGTAACTGGACTGCATGCCACTGATGATGCTGATGGAGATAGCATCTACACTCCTGATACCACTGCCAATTACGCTGTATCAACAACTGAAGATATCCCACTATCATATGTCTGGGGTTACGACGCCGCCGTCACTTCTCCAGCTAACGCAGCTGCTACCACGGTAGATATCGCGCCAACTGACAGTACAGTTCTAGCAGTGATAAAGTTGGATCAAGATGTTGATGTAACGCAGGCGATTTCCTACATTTACAGACCCAACAGAGAAGAGATCGATGACTTCAATGGTGGCACGATAAATACTACTGTAGTTGCTTCCGGTACTCTGGCAAGCGCACTAAACGTGACATACTCTAGTGGCGCAAGAGTTGCGGGAGAAGTTGGTCATCGAGCAAACGATGCTAACAATGGTGGCTTCAGCACCCTTGTTGTTGAGTTGCCCGCTCCACCTGATTCGACAGTTTGGTCAACAGACGCTCTCGTGATTCAGAACATTCTGAATACTGCTGATGACACCTATTACAGCATTCACATAAAGGCTCCCGTAGCAACCGCTACCACTGTCAATCCAGGAACTACAGAACCCAATCCAGATGAAGGAACAGATCTGGTTATTTATAAGCAGGTTTTCCTTGGAGACGGTACTGTAGCATCTGCTCAAACCGATAATATTGTTGAAGAAATTCGCTCTGGTCTAGCCTTCGGAAATGCCAATAGTGACTTCTCAGCAAACGCTCATCTGCAGTATCGGGAAGAGATCAATACTGCAACCGCAACTTGGACAGCCGGCTCTGACGACGACGCAGCCGAAGCTGAAGAAATTAGTTTCACACCTTCTGTTACCGACAGTAACGGGTATGTCACCGTCGTGCTTGATCCAGTCGCTGCAGGATCTATCACTGAGGCAACAACCAAGTTCGTCGGAAACGACGCCGCTTTGTCGGTCACAGCGACAGATTTCTCCGGCAAGGCATCTTCAGCTACGATTACCCTACAAAAAGGTCACGGCAGTGCAAGCAATGCTTCCAATGATTTTGACCTAGACGGTGGTGGTAACGCAGATGATGACAATCAAGAGATACCTATTCTCAACATCATCTCCGGTTCTGCGATTGACTAATATGCAACTGTGAGTCAGCTTCTGGCTGGCTTACATTGAACTTAGAAAGCTCGAGTCTTTTTGGAAAGCTCGAGCTTTTTTTGTTTCCTCTTTTTTCCACTAAGACTTTCCCACCAGCCTCATCGCGGAACACTTCCTGCAGCATTGAAAAAAAAGTATAAATCCTCGCGAAATCACCTCATTTGGATTGATTCCGCCAAGAGTCTTCGGTATCCTCCCGCGGATACTAAAAATTTGTTTTCGAATGTTGAAATTTTGCGAAAATTAGCATCGCAGTTTCAAGTACAAGGCCCAAGCCTCGCCACCTGGGCGTCACTTCTGCACCAGACGTACTTAGGAGATCTTTCATGATACCGCGAAAAACCCCAAATTCCTCGAATCGAAGACATCGGCTGTCTCAGCTTTTTGTAACTGGTGTGATGGGTATCCTACTGACAGCCTGTGCCGCCGGTAATGATGGTGGGGACAATACCCAGCAACCTGCTGCTACTCCAGCTGCGGGTTCAGGGTCTGCAGGTGGATCTTCCTCAGGTTCAGGCGGATCGATATCAAATCGTTTACAAGGCTATGTCTCGCAAAGTCGGGTTGTTGGCGCCACTGTCTGGGTAGATCGCAATGTGAACAATGTACTGGACTTTGGTGAAACTTCAGACGCTGCTACATCCAACAGCGGCCTGTTCACTCTAGATTTGAATCAGCTGGATGAAGTTGCGAATTATCGCCTAATTAGTACTGGTGGTACCGCAAGAGCTCTACATACTACAGCTAAATCTGTAGGAGTTATGCTTGCACCTCGTGGAGCTAAAAATATTACTCCCCTGACCACGGTAGTCGCTCTCAACACAAACTTAGCAAGCACAATCGCCACCGCAACTGGGGAGAGTTACGATGTAGACATTGCAAAAAGTGGTGGAGTTTCTCCTGTGGCGCTGAGGCTGGCCAAAGGAATTGAAACTTTCATGTATGTTTTTGGGCGCAACGACAGCAAGATTTTGAATAACGTGGATGATCAAATCAGTGCGATCACATATTTGGCAACTCGTTTAGGCAGTGCAACTCTGACAGATACCACCTCGATCCAGAGTGCGATAGACAGTGCGGTAGATGACACAATTGACGGGATTCCCTCCCTAGCATTCCTGACAAATGCGATTAAAACTTCGTTGAAAAGTGAGGTCTCCAGCGCAGCAAAAAGCGTGATGGACTCCATCACTAGTTCCGCCAATAAAGTTACCGAATCTAGCATCATCTCTGCCTGTAGCAGCGCTTTTGAAGCTACTGACTTGATTAAAAACAAAACTCTCGACCAGGTGGGCAATCTCACTCTTGCCCAAGCCAGTGGAAAAGTTGTGCAGTCTTACGTTAATGGTGCGACTGTATTCATCGACTTCGACAGCGACCTCGTGCAGGATGCTAACGAAACTGCCGTTACCACCGGAACTGATGGCAGTTATACCCTCAGTTACAACAATGCTGGTAACCCTAGCTTCCAGCTTGTCAGTGTTGGTGGAACCAAAGTTGATGCCAGTGGCAACACCGAGCCTGCCAGCCTAATGCTCGCACCCAAAGGAGCAAGCAACATTTCGCTGCTTACCACCTTGGTAGCACTCGATTCAAACCTAGCCGCAAAGCTTGGCGCTAACTACGACGCAGACTTAGCTAGCACTAACGGTGTCAGTGCCCAACTTCTGCGCTTAGCCAAGGTTGTCGAGAGCTATGCACAAGCTTTCAGCACCAGTAAGAGTCCGTACTTTGCCGAAAGGCAGGATCAGCAGAAAGCCTTACAGCTACTTGCTAATCAACTGAATACGCAATTCGCGAACAGCAGCGCTTTGCTAGGCGCCTCCGCATTAGATTTACAATCTTCTGTGAGCACTACCATTTTGAATGTCAACAGTAACTTTGGAATTACAGTTGATTCTACCCTCAGCGCTAGCCTGGCTGAAACTGCTTACCTTGTAGCCGTCAGCATTCCTATGGACAACAGTAATGTTCTGGAATCGGCATATCAAACTACAGTAGATTCTTACATCAACACATTACAGACCAAAGTGGGCGCTGTTACTCCGGTAACAAGTAGCTTACCCAGCCTGAATATCAAGCAGATCACAGCGCTGGACACTAGCAGCAATACTGTTATTAATTCTGCTGCTAGTACACCTGACACCACTATTGAATACGGCGCTGTATTTGACAACCTAACCATGACATTCGGAACCTCTAACCTTGCAAGGGGTGAGAATGCGACTATCACCAATTTCACCGTCGAGATCGTAAGTGGAATCAATACCACTCAGTTAGTTGTTCCTCAATTGACAGTCAGTCGAAGTGCCGATGCTTCCAATGATGTGCTCAGCTTCTCGATGACTGACAACACTACGGTTACTGGAAGCGCCAACAGTGCGGGCACTAGCAACACCTCTACAACTTACTTTGCTACTGGAAGCAATACCCTAACCCTGAAAAATACAGCTCTACCTACTAACTACGGTACCAGCCTGAAGGCAACCGGCAGCTACAACATTGTGACTTCCGGTAAAGTCACCGGGCGTACTTCTGTAAGTACCTTCGACAATACGAGCGTCACAGTTAAAAATCCCTCTGTCGCAGTCCATACTTTGCGAATTGACAGCACTACTGGTGCAAATCTGGACAACGACACAGATGCTGGTGCTAACACTGACAACATTACGATCGACAACAGTTCGTTTACCAATATTGACAACATCACGATGGTCTTCAGTGTAGCAGACCTCTTCGACGGCTATGCCTACAGTCAAACTGGAATCACCCTCGCTGTTGATAACGATACTACAGACAATCTCACACTTCAGTTAACCCTGCCAACTATAACATTTGCACGAACCGGTACTCACGCTGGTGCTGGGCACTCTTCGGTAGCAGGAGCAGTCTCAGTTGCTAAGTCCACCGACAACATTACTGTAGATGGTCGGAAGGCAGACAATAGTAGTGAAACTACACAAACGGCTGTGATCACAGGGTTGACCGGTAGCACAAACGGTAGTAGTGAGCTTGTCTTCAGCTACGACAATCTTTCCGATAACGTCTCACTGACCAATCTCTTGAACCTGAAAACCTTTGATACTTATACAGTCACAATCACTTCGGGTGACAACAGTTCTGTATTCGACATCTATAACCAATAAGCGCTTCACTCAGAACTCCCAGTCTTCCTGCTTGAGAAAGGTTGGGAGTTTTTACCGCACCCCCGAGAGTAGTACCCCCATATGGTAATTCGGCCTTCATCATAGAGGGCAATTACCGTGTTCACCCAAAAGACATTGAAACACTCATCCATCCAAAGGTGGCAATTTCCTGCTGCTGTTTCCCCAGTACAGTGACTTTCAGCGTCACCTGGGATTGGCAACCTTCTCGATTGAAGACGCTGTGCTGCAGGAGGCTCTGGATCGGGGAGTGCCAGTTCTGCAACGTCGTGGTGACCTGATCGAGACCATTCCGACCGCAGCCTGACGATTCGTTCTCCTGCCGACTCCAAACCTCTTTGCTCAGCAACATTTCCTCTCCTCCGGCCTCAAGACCACCTGCTTCCCTGAGGAGAAGTACAGATTGCCCTGCGTAAGCTGTTGTGTTTGCTAGTTGGGTGATGATCATGCACACTTGTTAGACTAGTTTGCCAACCAGTTGAAACAGGAGTGAGAAATCATGTTCATTGAAATTGGATCCTACCAAGCAAAAACAAAGCTTCCAGAGTTGCTGCGTGAAGTGCAGGCTGGTCAATGCTTCACCATCACTCTCCGTGGAAAACCAGTGGCCAGCCTGGTTCCCTGTACCAGTGCAGCAGATCATCAAGCCGCAGTGAATGAGATGAAAAGCTTCCCAAGGATTGAGGGGGTTTCTGCAGAGCAGGTGAGTGAGTGGATCACGGAGGGCAGAGCTTGAAGCTGGTTCTGGATGCCTCCATGGCGCTAGCTTGGATTTTTGAACGGCTCGATGCAGAGGAAGCTGCTTTGGCGAATCATCTACTGGACGTGTTTCTGGAGCATGAGGCCTGGGTTCCACGGCTCTGGCACGCGGAAGTTGCCAACGCTCTACTCGTCGCAGAGCGCCGGGGGGTCATCACCCAGGTAACGACTCATAATTTCTCAGAGAGTCTGTCCCGGCTTCCTCTCAAAGTCGATAACAGGTCAGGGTTACGCCACCAGGCCCCTGTGCTACAGCTTGCCCGGGAACACCAACTGTCCGCTTACGATGCGACCTACCTGGAGCTGACACTGCGCCTGGAAGCAAGGCTTGCCACCTTTGATCGCAAACTGGCCCTCGCCACAAGGCAAGCCGGTGGTATCATCTTCGGTTCCTAGCTGGCCTCTCATCTGATCCATAGACCACCTGCTCCCTAAGGAAGAAAGATCAATTCTCTCCAACGGATCCAGCTGGTTTGCTTGTTGGATTGTAGTTTTTGCTCAATTGGGGCAACTTTCTCTGAAGCAGCTTTTGATCATCCCCATTCCTCTGGAGAATCCCGATGAGCCTGGCGCAGGAAGACATCGAATTCATCAAGCAGCATCTCGGCGAATGGCTCACTGAGGTCAGCCCGGGCAAGCCACCAGCTGTCTATGAGATTGAGCTGCGCGAACGCATGGTGCGGGTGGAAGAAGCGCTCAAACACCAGGGAGAACTGATTCAGCAGCTCATCCAGCAAATGGATAAGCGCTTTGAGCAGGTGGATCTCCGGTTTGGGATGATCGAAAAACATTTCGAACAAATCGACAAGAGATTCGAACAAGTTGAAAAACGTTTCGAACAAGTCGATAAGCGTTTCGAACAAATCGATAAGCGTTTTGAAGAATTTCAACAACAGATGGACAGGCGCTTTGAGCAGGTCGACAAACGTTTCGAACAAATCGATAAGCGTTTTGAGCAGATGGATCAACGCTTCGTCGAGCTACAGCGCAGGATGGATCGCTTCATGTTCTGGTCCCTAGGCATGACCCTCACCGTTGGTGGAATTGTCATCGCTGTCCTCAAGTTCTAGAGCGCTACTACTCCGGATGATCCCGTCCACTTTTTCCCAAGCATGAACGAAAAAACCAAACGTTTCTCTCTTTCTCTTTGATGATCAGATCAACCCAATCCACTCTATGACTTCAGCCAAAACCGCATTGATCACAGGCATCACTGGACAGGATGGTGCCTACCTCGCCGAGTTGCTACTGCAGAAGGGCTACATTGTCCACGGCATCAAGCGTCGCAGCTCCAGCTTCAACACTGGCAGGATCGACCACCTCTACCAGGATCCACACATTGATCACCGCAACTTCGTGTTGCACCACGGAGACCTGACCGATGCCACCAACCTGATCCGGATTGTGCAGGAGGTACAGCCCAACGAGCTTTACAACCTGGCCGCCCAGAGCCATGTCAAGGTCAGCTTTGAGACCCCAGAATACACCGCCAACTCGGATGCGCTGGGGACTCTACGGCTACTGGAAGCAATTCGTATCCTCAAGCTGGAGAACAAGACCCGCTTCTACCAGGCTTCCACCTCAGAACTCTATGGCAAGGTACAGGAGACCCCACAGACTGAGCTCACGCCTTTTTACCCTCGTTCCCCCTACGCGGCAGCCAAGCTCTACGCCTACTGGATCACGGTCAATTATCGGGAAGCCTACGAACTACACGCCAGCAACGGCATCCTCTTCAATCATGAATCCCCTTTGCGTGGAGAGACCTTTGTCACACGCAAGATCACCCGAGCTGTCGCTGCGATCGTTCAAGGACGACAGGAGTGCCTCTACCTGGGGAACCTCGATGCCAAGCGAGACTGGGGACACGCACGAGATTATGTCGAGGGGATGTGGCGGATCGTCCAGCAGGAAAAACCTGATGATTACGTGCTAGCTACCGGGATCACCACCAGTGTACGCGACTTCACTACCCAAGCCTTCGCAGTGGCAGGAATTGAGATCCATTGGGAAGGAGTTGGAGAAACAGAAATCGGCAAAGATGCTCAAACTGGAGCAGTACGAGTACAAATCGATCCACAGTACTATCGTCCCACCGAGGTCGATCTGCTGCTGGGGGATGCAACCAAGGCACGAGAAAAATTAGGCTGGCAACCGGTCTGTGATCTACAGCAATTGGTGCAGGAAATGGTTGAAGATGACCTGCGCACTCCCTGAAATTTTTCTGTTTTTAGATTCTTTCAAAACCAGCTTTTTCAGTAACAAAAAAGCGAAACAGTAGCACGAGAGCAAGAGAGGTGTGAGACAACGGTCTGCTTTGTGCTTGTAGTCGATTCAACGAAATGAAACGGCTGCACAGGGAAGGGTAGCGAGGCGCCAGTAGGCCAGAGCAAGGAAGCTCTGCAAGTTCGTGCTGTTGAGAAAAAAGCCAATGCGCACCTGGGTTATTCTGCTCCTACTGCTCTTTACCCTCAGCGCCTGTTCGCCCTCCAATTGGAGAATCTGCTCGCTGAAGTCCTACAAGCAGGCATTACTGCTCAACCGCCTCAACTGTTACTGAGCCTTTTTGCGGTAGTCAGCCATCTGGAGCTTCCGGTTGGCTGCGTCGGGAACGGGACGCTTTTTCCGATTCATTTTTCTCCTCCCGTGTCGCTTCTTCCTCTTCTTCGGTTTCTTCTTCCTGCCAGTGACCACTCCCTGCTAGACCAGCAATGTCCTGTCGCAAGTTGGTTTCCAGCACCAGCAATTCATGAATGAACTGTCCGGAAGCACCAAGATCGACGGTTTGGTTGACATATTCCGAAGAGCGTTGCATGTCTTCCTGGTACTCGTTGCGTAGCAATTGAACCAGGTCCAGTTCCGGATTTTTTTCAGCAAGCTGCAGGAGCCGGATGGCACTGTGCAGTTCATCTTGAACCCGTCGAAAGGTCTTCTCGATCTTCTCCAGTTCTCCAACTGTGAAGGGAGGATCCAGGCGCTTGTTCTGGCGATCCAAGGCGTAGTCAAACAGTCCGAGCCGTACGTTGTACTGACGCACTGACTGCACGAGGGTCTTGTAGAAGCGGCGTAGCTCTGCGGTGTCTCCGGTTTCGACTCGATTACGGCGGGGACGTAGTCGCTTCCAGAAGGTCCGTCGATCTCGCTGTCGGCGCAGTGAGCTTAGTTCGTTAGCCAACTCTCGGCACAGTTTCCACTCCTTGAGACGTCGGCGGTACCAGAACCAGAAGACACCGGGCAGCAATAGCCAGCTAGTCAGCAGACAGGGCCAGAAGATCCAGAAGCGGCGACGCTGGTAACGCTGCAAAGCCTGTTGGTAGGCTTGTTGCAGCACATCCAAGTGTTTATCTTCCAAAGCATTGACCGTGCGTTCCGCGACTGGACGAAGGTAGTCGGGGCGTCGCAATGGAGCTTCGTTCATGAAAGGCTTTTCAAAGGAAAGAGGGAGAAGAGAACGCAAGATCAAGGGAATACCGGAGCCAACGACAAAACGCAAAATCCTTCCCAGCTTCCAGAACCCTTGCCATTGTCCTACCGAATTGTGTTAGAGTGTCAAAATTATTGAGTCAGTGTGCATCATGAGCAGCAACCGCCAAAACGTTTGCTCCTGTCGAGACAACTTCTCCGCACTCCGTAAAGAGAGGACATGAGCCAGCCTGCCCCGATCAAACCACTGAAAATTCTACTGCCGGCAGATCTCCAGAAGCGCCTGCAGGACTCCGTGAAGCGACGCCTCGGTCGTTTCAAGCTGGAGCCTCAGTTTGATCTCTATCCGCCTCGCAAAAGTGCTCCCAATGATGGCACGATCAAGGTCGCCCTGCCCCACCAATTGTCTGGGGGACTGCTTAAGATCAACACGCTGAGCAAGATCCTGGAACTCTACCTTGTGCGCGGTCCAAGCCTCTGGCATCGCGTGAGATTCACTAACGAAAAATCTGGTGATCCACGACGAGAACGCTACCAGCAACTCCAACAAGACATCGGCCAACGCGAAAAGTCCAAGGAGTTCCTGCGTGTCGTTCATCAGAAGCTGGTGCTGGAAGAGAAGGAATTCTACCTGAAGGAGGAGCAGGAGATCGTCAAGGAGCTGCAGGGGATGTTAGAACGGATGCAGCTGGAAGGTGCCTACTGGGCTGGGTTGGACCGGATCTTCAATGATACCGTGGCGGAAGTGACCGGAATCACGACTCTGGAAGGGCTGATGAAGGGCCTGATGCACATCCTCATCGTGGATGACCTGGGTGACCGCACACTGAACGGCCTGACGGGCCGAGGGCACAAGCGCAAGCTGCTGACCGCCCTCACCTTGCGGGAACTGACCCAGCAACATCGAGCCTACATCAAGGAACACCCTAAGCGTGGAAATTTGAGCATCAGTGAGTTTCTGCACGACAGCGAGCAATTCCATCAGTACGATCTGATTCTGCTCAATCAGTGGGATGTCAATCAACAGAAATTCATGGTGCGGCTCGGTGTGCGCAAAAAAGCGATCCTGAGCAAGAAGGAAGAGGCGATGATGAAGCGCCAGGATTCGCTGGACGACAACATCGCCAAACTTCAGAAAGAGCGTGAAGATCTGAAGAATCGCCTGCGTACCACGGTTGAGCAACTCAAGGAGATCGAGGAACAGGATCCGGATTCAATCAGCAGCAACGCAGAAAAGAAGTACCAACGCCTGCGTACCGTGAGAAGTCGACTGGTCGAGGACCTCAAGCGCAAGACTCTGAAGATTCGTGAGTTGGAACGTCCAATCAATGCGGACAGCGAGCTCACCTTCAAGGATCATGACCTCTTCGAAGTGATCATTGAGCGCCAAGGCTTCCAGCAGTGGATGAAGTCTCAGGTTGACGACATCGGTAGTATCTTTGGCAGCTCCGGGCAGAAGAAAGAAGGGGTTCTTAACCAGATGCTCAATCTTGGAGAGATCGTCCGTCAGCTACGCAAGGAGAGTCTGCAGCTACAGACCCTGCAGCGCACTGTCACCCAGCTGCAGGAACAGCTGACCACTTACGCTACGGAGCATGGGATCACTACAGGAAAGAAGACGATCGAAGACGTGATGGACGATCATCTGCTGGACAAGCTCGAATACATCTTCCTTGGCGGGCAACTCGCTCAGGAGTTGGCCCAAGCAGCCCAACCAGCAGAAGTTTCTGAAACCACGCCTGATTCCGATTCTACCGCGGTTCCAGGATAGCGGTGCTACTTGGCATTGGATCCATTGCTGGGCTTCCCAGTGCTACTTTCTAGGCCTAGCAACTCGGCTGTATTGCTCCCGAAAACTCTCCCTCGTCGCTAACTCGTACAGGAAACCACACCCTCCTTTTTGTTCCTGCTTGTTCCCTGCCCACAACTCGTGCTAACTTTGCTGCTTTTATTTCAATCATCCGTCCCAATGCCCTAGTCAGTCGGAGTCATATGTCTCAGTCTTTCCGGATCGAAAAGGATTCGATGGGGGAAGTGCAAGTCCCTCAAGACGCCTACTACGCCGCCCAAACTCAACGTGCTGTTGATAATTTTCCTGTCAGCGGACTGCGTCTCAGCCGCTCACTGATTGCCGCACTGGGTTACATCAAGCAGGCTGCAGCCAAGGTCAATGGCGAATTGGGACATCTACCCGCAGAAATCGCCGAAGCTATTCAAAACACGGCTAGCGAGGTGATTGCCGGCAACCTGGATGCCCACTTCCCGATTGATATCTACCAGACTGGTTCGGGGACCTCGAGTAACATGAACGCTAACGAGGTGATCACCAACCGGGCGATGGAGCAGGCTACTGGCAAGTTGCCCCGTGCGATTCATCCAAATAACGATGTCAACTTTGGGCAAAGTTCCAATGATGTGTTCCCCACGGCGATCCGTATCGCAGCCACTCTACAGGCGCGTCAGCAGTTGATCCCTGCACTTCAACACCTACACGACACCTTTCTAGCCAAAGGAAACGAATACGCCCATGTGGTCAAGACTGGCCGAACCCACCTGATGGACGCCATGCCCCTGACCTTTGCCCAGGAGTTCGGTGGCTACGCTCGCCAGATCGAACTCGGTATCGCCCGAGTGAAAGCGGCCTTGGAACGCCTGTGTGAACTGCCCCAGGGAGGAACTGCTGTCGGTACAGGGATCAACACCGATCCAGCGTTCCCACCAAAATTTGCTGCTGCGGTCTCAGAGTTGACCGGAGTTACCTTCTGCGAAGCACAGAACCACTTTGAAGCTCAGGCCACCGTGGACGCTCCCGTGGAGCTGAGCGGACAGTTGAAGACCATCGCCGTCAGCTTGATGAAGATTTGTAATGATCTACGCTGGATGAATTCTGGCCCCAACGGAGGTATCGGCGAGATTCAACTGGCTGCTCTTCAGCCAGGCTCTTCCATCATGCCGGGCAAGGTCAATCCAGTCATCGAAGAATCTACCGCGATGGTTTGTGCCCAGGTCATTGGTTATGATGCCTCGGTCAGTATTGGCGGACTCTCTGGCAACTTTGAATTGAACGTAATGCTACCGATGGTTGCCCACAGCCTACTGGAATCAATCCGCTTGCTGGCAAATGCTTCACGGAACCTGGCGGATCGTTCTGTTTCTCGAATTGTTGTTCGGGAAGACCACATCGCTGCCTCGGTTGGCAAAAACCCAATCCTGGTTACTGTACTCAATCCTCTGATCGGCTATGACCTAGCCGCCAAGATCGCCAAGACTGCTTTTGCTGAAAATCGATCCCTCAAGGAAGTTGCCCTGGAACTGGCAGGCGACCAATTGACCGAGGCTGAATTGGATCAGGCCCTCGACCCCGTCAAGATGACAAAAACCGGCTTTGTCGAGTAAGAAATCATGTCTTTTTGGCCTGTTGACCCTACATTGACTGCTCTTGTTTCTTCTGGAGAACCCATGCAATCTACCAATAACATAAATGTTAAGCAAATTACCCCGTTGACGCCTCCTGATGAGATCAAGGAGGAACTTCCCCTCAGTGAAAAAGCTTGCCAGACCGTGGTTCAGGCGCGTCAAACTGTGCGCAATATCCTGGATCGGGAAGATCATCGACTCTTTGCCGTGGTTGGGCCCTGCTCCATTCATGATACGGAAGCCGCAATGGAATACGCCCAGCGGCTCAAGGCCCTGCACGAAGAGCTCAAGGATCGGATCTACCTGATCATGCGAGTGTACTTTGAAAAACCCCGCACCACTGTTGGATGGAAGGGATTGATCAATGATCCAGACCTGAACGGTACCCACCAAGTGGAAAAGGGCCTGCGTCTGGCTCGGAAGATCCTGCTTGATATCAACGAACTGGGACTACCGGCAGCCACAGAAACACTGGATCCGATCACACCCCAGTACATTGCTGACCTGCTCGCCTGGAGTGCGATCGGAGCCCGTACCACCGAATCACAAACTCACCGGGAAATGACCAGTGGGCTTTCCATGCCCGTTGGCTTCAAGAATGGTACGGATGGCAGTTTGGATATTGCGGTGCACGCCATCCAGTCTGCAGCACATCCCCATCATTTCCTGGGCATCAATCACGAGGGGCGTGCCTCTGTTGTTAATACAAACGGCAACCAACACTGCCACATTGTCCTGCGCGGTGGTAAGCACGGACCCAACTTTGATGCCTTGTCCATTCAGGATACGGAAGAGCAGCTGCGTAAAGAAGGGGTCAAACCGATCATCATGGTGGACTGCAGCCATGGAAACTCCAACAAGCGTCCGGAAAAACAGGAAATCGTGCTGCGTGACATCGTGCGCCAGATCGTTGACGGCAACCAGTCCATCGTTGGCACCATGATCGAGAGTCATCTACATCTAGGCAACCAGCCGATCAGTGACGAGATGCAGTACGGTGTTTCCATCACGGACAAGTGCCT
>JACLAD010013508.1_pt1 | contig 70426 bp, 67 predicted proteins | sample 8027901 | NCBI WGS metagenome assembly JACLAD01 (sample SAMN15725071, study PRJNA655200) | protist metagenome | isolation source: fluorescence activated cell sorting (FACS) single amplified genomes of... | place: Spain: Blaines Bay Microbial Observatory, Mediterranean Sea | collected 2016-07-05 | reverse complement strand
TCGCTTCGCTCGGATTTTAGCCCACGTGCTAGCGCCCCAAAGCTTAGTGTTATATGCTTTTGAGGAATTCATGCTATCTATCGCTGAACAAAACAAAGAAGTGCATGTGAAGTCTTACTGTCAGAGTTGGTTAAGGCTGCTCTCTCTACAAAAGTTCAACGAAGCCCAGAAACTATTGGATTGTCCAAACAGCTACGGAGAAACTTGGACAGAAGCCAAATTAAAGTTTGCTGTTCAGGAATATTACAACAATACATCGCCAGTAACATTCCAAAATGAAGACCTTTCCAAATGTTTTCCTGAATATTTGGAAACCGAATCTGGAAACCTAATTTTTGGTTTCTATCTTCCGTCTAATAGTGAGATTACGGATTTAACAGTGAAGTTTGAGTTTATCCCGCAAGGTAATGGATTTTATGCAGCGACTATCAACGACGTCCATGTGTTGTAATAGGCACGCATATAACAACTCAATAAACTCGCTCACTTCGTTCGCTGGGACGCATACACGCAGGGCGGCTTCGCCATTATGCCCTACGTGCCTGCGCCCGTTATTGAAAAGTTAGCTGCCTATAGGATATTTTGTGCTAAAACTATATCGATTCTCTGAAGAGAAAAAGGAATACTGGGAAACTTGGCCAAATGATGATGGATCTCATACGGTTCACTGGGGAGAACTCGGTACGACTGGCGAGAGTAAAGTTCTAAAAAATGGCCTGTTTAAAAATCCACAGAAAGCTATTCAAAAGGAAATTGATGATTTAGTCGCTAATGGATTCAATCAAGTCGAACAAGAATTTACCCTTATGGTTGAGTATTCTGTAGACGGATTTGGGACACCACAAGATCTAGAAAAAAGAGCAAGGCTTCAAGATCGTCTAAATGAAACACTTGGATGGACTGGCTTAGGGCACTGTGATGGCGGAAGTATTGGCAGTGATACTATGGAAGTATGTAATTACGTTGTCGATTTTGAGGTTGCTAGGCGCATCATTGAAAAAGACCTTGTAGGTACAGAGTTTGAAAACTTTACTCGTATTTACGATGAAGACTTAGAGTAGTTCGGCAGCTAACAAGCCACTAAAGGCACTCGCTGCGCTTATGTGGACTCCCCATAGTCAACAACTATTTTTACCGTTCAAGATGTAATGCGTGCTTATGTACGAGCTCATAATGGGAAGCTATCCCGGCTCTATGATATTTACGCGAACTTGATGCCACATCTCGCTGGCGGGCTTTTATGCCCTGAGCGCAGCACTGGCTTACCAAGCTGATTTTTATCTTGTATGGCGCATTTAGTTGTTAACTTAAAACTAAACTAAGCAGATAATAGCTCTGCTTTGTAATCAGTTCCGTTGCGTAGCAACGAAAATGCTGTTCTAACTGTTTTGTTGGCCAGCGCTACAGCTGCACAACGTTTACCTCTCCGCTCTACTAGCCCTTTAATCCATTCATCTTTCTTCGTTCGCGAATCACGTTTAACCGCCTGGTTTATTGCTGACATCGCACCTGCGACCAAGTTAGCGCGCAATGACGAGTTCCGTATATTTTTACCTATAGACCCCAAACGCACTTTACCACCTGAAGAATGTTGTATTGGCGTTAAACCGATACACGCAGCAGCGTCTCGGGCTTTTTTGAAAACGCCTAACTCACAACAACCTAGCGCTATGTACAGGTTAACCGCATTTGTCGGGCCAACACCTTCTATCTTCATGAGATTTTTGCAAGCTTCTGATGCTCTGCTGGCTCTAGCTACACTCTTTTCGTAGTGTTTTACGAGCTCTATACTCTTGAGATATTGATGCCATGCCGTGTGTAATGCCTCTCTGAATATCGCGCTAAATCCATTTTCTGCATCTTCCAATATCGACTGTATTGCACTGTTCAAACCCGCATCTGTTGGTGACAACTTAATGTTGAACTCTAAAAGTAACGAACAGAGTTGATTCCCGTAAGCAACTTTATGCTTTACTGATAGTTGATGCATACGGACAAGTGATTGAAGCTCCTGCTGCTCCTTAGACTTCCCGCTAATAAAATTCACGTTACTAAGTTGTGATGCCTGTAAAACCGCTTCAGCATCGTTCTTATCAGTCTTTTGGTTTTGACGAATATTCGATACAAGCTTAGCTGATATTAAACGGGCATCATGCCCGTATTCACGCGCACATTGATACCAATAATTTGACGTCGCACACGCTTCAAAAACAACTGTCATTGGTTTTTGAGTGGCTAGCCAATTAGAAAAAGCAGTGGGCGTCATCGGCATATTACGAACTATCTTATTCGATTTGGCGACACAAACCTGGATCTCTTTTTTTGCTAAATCTACACCAGTGAGCATATTATACATAGATGGACTCCTATCTAACCTTTGTGTGTGACAACGTAAATGTTAGACCAACCTATTAGGTTGGGGAGTCCAATTATCTCGCTAGGGACAAAAACACGTAGGCTCCCTGCGCTTCGCTTGGGATTGTAGCCTACGTCTTTTTGCCCGTTATGCGGGCGTTAGGCACTAAATATGAATCCCATACAGCAAGCATCCAATTACGATAAGATTGCAGAGCATTGGAATAGCGATCGCTTCAATAGAGAAAATGGTATTTCTCAGCATAAGAGAGCGCTTAACTTTGCCCCGAAGACGGGAAAAGCTATTGATGTAGGTTGCGGTAGCAGCGGACGTATAATCGATTTATTATTAAAGTATGGATATGATGTTGAGGGGCTGGACCTTTCAGCCGAGATGCTAAGGCTTGCTAAAATAAGGCATCCTAAAGTCATATTCCATCATGCAGATATTTGCAACTGGGTTCCAAGTAACAAATTTGCGTTCATATCGGCGTGGGATAGTATTTGGCATGTGCCCCTAGAAAACCAAGAAAGTGTAATTAGTAAACTCCTTGAGCATCTGGAAGTGGACGTACTAAACAAGACAGTCATTATTACGTTTGCAAATGAGGGTATGTGTTTTTTTGTTTGTCTTAGTTTCTACTTTTATTGATATTTAAAAAAGATGCGCTTTATGGCCTGGGTTAAATGACGAATAACCGAAGAACAACAATTATCAGGCTTTTTCTGCTAGTCAGTACTATTATTTCTCTGTTTTTCGTTCCTTGGATATTGGTTAAAGCTTGGATTTTACCTTTACCTCAAACGGTGCAAGAACAAGTTGATGAAGCTATTAGCCATGGCTTTGACGGCATGATTGTTTACGTGGACCAGGCGGGAAAACCTCCAGCTTTTTACACAGCAGGCTGGAAAAACAGAGATAGCAAAATACCAGCTGAACCCGACTCTTTATTTAAAATTGCCAGTATAAGTAAGTTGTATACTGCTGTGGCTATCACCAAAATGGCGATAGAACAACTGCTATCTCTAGACGATTCGCTCCTACACTATTTACCCGAGCTCTACGGCAGAATTGAGAACTTAGAAAACATAACGTTAAAAATGATGGTTCAACATAAGTCAGGAATTCCTAACTTTACTGATAATGCTGCCTACTGGGAAAACGAACCGGAAAACGGCAAGCGAGCACTCGACTTTGCGCTAGACCTTCCCGCCAGTTTTGAGCCGGGTGAGGGCTATGAGTATTCCAATACCAACTATCTGTTACTTCGCACTATCATGGATAAGGTTTTGGGGTACAGTCACCATGAGTACATTAAGCAAAAAATTTTGCTCCCGCTTCAATTGAATAATACCTATTTTTCATTGAGCGAGGTCAATATGGACGACGTGATGAGCGGCTACTACGTTGGGTACGAGGAAGATGTTAAGGCGCGAGACTACGGTATGCTAGCAACGGCAGAGGATGTAGGAAAGTTCTTACGAGCGCTAAACAACGGCTCTATTTTCAATGCAGGCGAAGCGGAACTTTACCCTTATGTTTTCGAGCATGGAGGATTAGTTATTGGTTATCAGAGCCTTGCAGAATATGACAAAGATCTCGATACCGTAGTCGTTCAATTTATCAATACTACTGACTTTAACGGTTATGAATGGAACTTGTCTGAAATCAACATAAACCGAATTTTCAAAATACTGCGAAAAGCAGATAATGAGTAGATGGTGAGCTTAATAAGGTGTCTATAATTTGCAATAAACAAGACAGGCATGTTTGTGTCTTGGGTTGGGGAGTCCAATTATCTCGCTGGGACGCTAACACATTGCGCTAAACAAGACAGGCAACTTTGTGTAGCGTTAAATACACCGAAATCATCTGAATGTCGATTTGGTGTTTTTAATAAATGAGCGAAAAACAACATTACGGTTTTTTCTTTATTTCTCTGTTGGTTATGGTTTAGAGTTGTAAGAAGAAAAAAGGAGAAGTGCCCAAAATGGTGTGGATTAGCATGACGGTTTGGGGACGAGTAAACTGTTATGTGCCAAGGAAACTCTATGTATAAAGGTTTTAAAGGATTGGTGTTTACAACTGTTTTTTTTGCGGCACTCTTTTCTAATGCAGCTCAAAGTAAGGAATTAAAAATGTCAGGTCCTGCTCAGAATGGTGTGCTCATCTACTCAATCAACTTGCCACACCTTGCAGCGTTTTATGAACAACTATTTGGTATGCGTATTACAAGGGAAACCAAAGATTTTATCAGCTTAGATAAAGACGGCTTTAATCTCATCATCCATGTCCCACCGTTCGATATACCCAAAGGTTCTTTCAGCCCAATTAAACTATTCTTGTCAGTTCAAAATATGGAAGCAACAAGAGAAAAAGCAGTCACCTTAGGTGGCGAGGCATTCGATGGCGAATGGGCAAACCCAATATTCAAAGTGTCTAACATCGCAGACAGAGAAGGTAATCATATACAGATCAGGGAATTCAAAAATCCTGGCAAAGGCTTATAAGTAGTTTTGTGGGCAGGGCACATAACAATCGCATAAACTCGCTCGCGGGCTCGCTGGGACAATAACACGTAGGCTCAGTCGCTTCGCTCCAATTTTAGCATACGTGTTATTGCCCGTTATGCGGGCCGTTATAAGGCATCAGCCTAAGCTTCGTTTGGCTATATAACAATTCCAGTAAAACTACCCTCACCTGTTTTCATTAGCATCGCTCTGGCTTGTGGTAAGTTTATATCCGCCGCTTTCAATTCAAAGGTGGTGTAATAGGCGCTTTACCTTCTAGTTCTTATTTTCAGCCAGCAAGCGCCATTACACTTGATAGTTAAAATGGCGGCTAGCTTCTGCCAAATCAATACCATCACCGCGCTGTCATTTTACTTGTTTGTGTTATTAATCAATCGTATGCTGGGTTCATTAGTTTTTAATTAGGCCAAAGGAACAGGCTCTGCTTCTAACAAGGCGCTTAAGTCACTCCCTTCGGTCGTTCGGACGCATTTACGCGGGGCGGCTTCGCCATTATGCCCCACGCAACTGCGCCGCTTAGCTTAAAGTTATATTCCAAGGATAAAAGTCTAGAAAAGGATGTTGAAATGAAACCTTATAAAAACATTACTACTCATCATTTGGGTCTATTATTATTACTAGCAAGGGCTACAGCCTATGTTGGTTTTCTTTTCACTATCGTCGCTATTATGGCTTCCGCTATAGGTTTCATCACACTGAGTCTCGCTAGTGTAATGCCAATGCTTGCTTTCATCCCAATGGCAGTATCCGTATTGTTTTTTTCTGGTGTTATGGCAGCAATCGTCGCTTTTGAAGAAAGTTATAGAAAGAGAACAGAGCACCTTGTAAGCAGTAACGAAATATAACAAGCGCATTAACACTCGCTGCGCTTATGTGGACTCCCCATAGTCAACAACTATTTTTACCGTTCAAGATGTAATGCGTGCTTATGTACGAGCTCATAATGGGAAGCTATCCCGGCTCTATGATATTTACGCGAACTTGATGCCACATCTCGCTGGCGGGCTTTTATGCCCTGAGCGCAGCACTGGCTGGGACTAAACAAGACAGGCTCATTTGTTCACTTCTCTAGGCACATTGCGTCGTCATGCCCACCTGTCAGAGCCTCTTATAGAAAGGCTATATTCCAGTAATAGTAAAGTCCATTGCGTCTATTTACAATTCGCGGGATTGCTCTAAAGAACCGATGCAGTCCTTGAGCACATCGTCGGGTATGGAACTCAGTTGTTGAGTCAGGAATAAGTATGTCTCGCCTTCAAATTCTATCTCCGGCGTAAGGTTTTATATATAAAGACTATTTTTAGTCTTATTCTTTGTCAGCGGTACAACTAGCCTTGTTGCTAATTGGTCAATTACAGAGTTCTGAACATCTACAAGAAAAGGGTAAGCTCTATATGTTTTTGAGCTTGGGTTTCTGTAAACATCAAGCTGTGCCATTAGAAGTTCCTGTACTCATCACCTATACAGCCGTTCTCAGCAACAAACTCGTTGTACGCAGCTATGGCAGCTTTGTTTTCTTTTTTCCACCTTTCTTCTTCAACACTTTTCAACTTGTCTTTAAGTGCCTGTTCCAAGGTTGCAGACAGGTTAACTTTTAAGTCTCTAGCTTTTAGTAATAAATCGCTGTTTAAGCTTAAATTAGTCGCTTTTTTTGGGGCATGGATGTCATATAAATCTTGCATGCTATCACTCCAAATTGTTCTACATATTAAGCATACGCATAGGGATGCGCATTGTAAAAAATCAAGTCCTTAATAAGGCAGACTTCATTGGGTATAGATGTATATATTGGGTCCCTTTCGCTCTATATTAAACTGCAAAGTTAACCGAGTAATCGCATCGCACTGTGTCGTCCTTGAACCCGTTGCTGATGTTGATTCTGCGCGTATTGCTCTAGGTGAATCACTTTGCCGGCGGCGTGCTTAAAGCAGGTTTCAAACTGCGTGGTTAATGTTATCCAATGTTCTTGTTCAATATTGAGGCGCTCTAAAATAGAGGGTAGGTTATGCTCAACCTTGCCACGCTTGTTTGGGTGAATATATCGGCTGGTTATATCTACAAGCTGTAAGTAGTCTGGAAGAGTAAAAGGTAAACCGTGTGGCATCTCTAGTCTTGGGTTGCCTGCAAAAGGCATAAGTCGTTTAGGTGTTTTGCCTACCTTAGCTGCGTTAATTCGGTATTTAATACTGGTATGGTCTGATGTTTCAGGTGTTTTGGCCATCTTTGCTCGTACTGGGTTTAAATCAACATATGCCATACAAGCGGCAAGGGCTGACTCATCCAATAGCGCTTGAGATTTAAACCGTCCTTCCCAAAAATGGCCCGTGCAGTCGTCTTCTTTATTAGCTGCCCTAGCAATATATTCATTCAGTGCACGCATAAACCAGCTGATATCAAATAGCCTTTTACGCCATACTTCAGCCGTTAACTCCACCGCTTTAATTTGAATTTCATGTAAATCTTTACGTGAATCTGGTGACATGTAGCGCTGCGAGAGTAATGTGCCTTTGTATAGTTTATGCCAACGTTGAATCACATTTTCAGTACTCAGAGCGTCTGCTTTCTCTTTGTCTACGTGTAATACCAGATGCGTATGATTACTCATTACCGCATAAGCACATACATCAATGGCGAACACCTCACTTAAAACATGAATACGGTCTTCTACCCATTGGCGACGATGTTCAAAGCTTTTACCGTTTTCCTCGCCACACAAGAAAGCACGACGAACACAGCGCGAAATACAGTGATAATAGGGCGTATCCGATAAACTAATTTGGGACTTTCGGGCTTTGGGCATAGTGTCTGTCTGGCTCTGGTTAAATCGTTTACTAGTTTGAATAAGGATTTAGGTTGAGGAAAGTGTACGAGGGGACAGTTTGGGATTTTTTAGTTATGCCTGTCTTGTTTATTCTGTTGTTTATTCTCCATTCGTTAGAGACACCATGTTACAAATTGGTTAAAGCGCAAAGCTTAGAAGTTGATTAAACTAGATTAAACTAGATTAAACGAGACAGGCATCTTTGTGCCATCAAACAGTCGCAACGGTAAGAGCAGTAAGCGAGTTAAAACCGAAGATGGTGAGTTTGAACTCGATACACCTCGTGACCGTGAAGGCTCCTTTGAACCTAAACTCGTTAAAAAACATCAGTCTCGCTTTACGTCAATGGACGATAAAATCCTCTGGCTTTATGCACAGGGCATGAGTACTCGTGAAATCGTCAATGCGTTTGATGAATGGTACGGTGCTGAGATATCGCCGACTCTGGTTTCTCGCGTCACTAATGCGGTTATCGAGCAAGTGGTCGAGTGGCAGTCACGCCCGTTAGATGCTATTTACCCCATCGTTTACCTCGACTGTATCGTGGTGAAAGTACGCCAAGATAAACGCATCATCAACAAATCTATCTTCCTGGCCTTGGGCATCAATACCGAAGGCCACAAAGAGTTGATGGGCATGTGGATAGCCGAGAATGAAGGCGCTAAGTTCTGGCTAAACGTGCTAACCGAACTTCAGCAGCGCGGCGTAGAAGACATCCTTATTGCTTGTGTAGATGGTCTGAAAGGCTTCCCTGATGCGATTAATGCTGTGTTCCCACAAACACATATTCAACTCTGTATCGTTCACATGGTGCGTAACTCACTGAAATACGTGTCATGGAAGGACTATAAAGCTGTCACAGCGGATTTAAAGGGCGTATACCGCTCAGCAACAGAAGATGAAGCTCTGCTTGAACTAGAACGGTTTGCTGAAACATGGGACGGCCAGTACCCTCAAATTGCTAAATCATGGCGGACGCACTGGCATAATCTCAACACCTTATTTAATTACCCAGAGGACATCCGCAGGGCAATTTACACCACCAACGCCATTGAGTCGTTGAACAGCGTTATCCGCAAAGCTATTAAAAAGCGGAAAATCTTCCCCAGCGATGATTCAGCAAGAAAAATGGTGTATCTAGCAATAAAAGACGCCAGTAAAAAATGGTCGATGCCGATTCAAAACTGGCGTCAGGCGATGAGTCGATTTATTATCGAGTTCGAGGAACGTCTCGAAAAGCATATTAACTAATGGCAGTTACACAGAATCTGTTACAGGCTCAACAAGACAGGCACTTTTTGTACTCAATCGCATCAAGCTTTTTGGTGGTACACAACAATGCCGAATACCCAGTAAAAAAGTACTAAAAAGGTTCAAAGGCCTTTAAACAAGACATGTATGTTTATGTCCGTCTGCTTTCTCTTTGTTTACGTGTAATACCAGGTGCGTATGATTACTCATTACCGCATAAGCACATACATCAATGGCGAACACCTCACTTAAAACATGAATACGGTCTTCTACCCATTGGCGACGATGTTCAAAGCTTCTACCGTTTTGCTCGCCACACAAGAAAGCACGACGAACACAGCGGGAAATACAGTGATAATAGGGCGTATCCGATAAACTAATTTGTGACTTTCGGGCTTTAGGCATAGTAGCTGACCGACTCTGATTAACTCGTTTGCTAGTTTGAATAAGGATTTAGGTTAAGGAAAGTGTACGAGGGGACAGTTTGGGATTTTTCTAGTTATGCCTGTCTCGCTTATTCGTAACTGCCCCGGGACAAGAAGTCGATTTTGTCAGCCGCTGTTTCTTTCCTAAGCTTAGAGTGAACGAAGATCCAGTTACAGGGTCTGCCCATTGTGAACTTGCGCCATACTGGGCTAGCCGCCTCGGTCGCAACAAGCTTAGAGCTCGACAGCTGTCTAAGCGGTCGGGCAGCGTGGAATGTGAAGTCAAAGATAATAGAGTATTCCTATCAGGAAACAACGTGGACTACATGACCGCAGAGATTAATATCCCGCAAAACTAACTAAACTAAATAGGACAGGCACTTTATATTCCCGAGTGAATGTAGCCCTAACAAACATCTGTTAGCACTCAATGATGGCTAAAAAAGACAAGCATGTTTCACTAATATAAATTTAAATAGAGGTGTTCTTATATTAAATTGTTTATTCCCTTATTATTACTCCTGCTTGTGACTGTATTTACGTTAAAAGCCTTTAAGAAACGAAGGTTTTCTTTAGTACTATATCTGTTTTTGGAGATATATTTTGTAAGCGTTGTTATTGCCTCTCAGTTACCTGATTAATCTTAGATCTGAACCTTACAAGTAAAATTTAAATTAAACGGACTTGAAATGACATCAGAACACTTAGACAAAATTTTTAAAATGAAGTGTCCAAGAACGCAGACACCGCTAAAAAGAGTCACAGTTGGTAAAGTTCCGGTATATTACAGCAAAGCATGTGGCGGTGTCTTACTCGAAAATCAAACATTAAGTGACTTTGAAAATCCGCAAGAAAAAAGAGGGAATGTGTTAGCAAAATGGCTAAACAAGACAGGCATGTTTCGCTAAAATAAAATCGCTTCGTTCGCTAGAACATTTACAAGCAGACCAGCTTCGCAATTGTGCCTTATATAACTACTTACGATATTTAAAATTACTCCTTAGGAAAAATGTTTCATTATGAATGTTGAGATAGTAAAAGCTGATTATAAAAATAAACAACACGCTCGAGATATCCCGTTTCTTCTAAACGAATACGCTTGTGATCCTATGGGGGGAGGGGAACCGCTAGCAGGATCAACCATGAAAAACCTTTCTGCTAAGCTTTCTAATATTCCGCACGCTTTTAGTGTTTTAGTATACGTTGACGACAGCCCGGCAGCGTTAGCTAATTGCTTTGAAGGGTTTTCAACTTTTGCTTGCAAACCTCTTATCAACATTCATGATATTTGCGTTCATAAAAACTATAGAGGGCTAGGCCTTAGTCAAAAACTATTGGAAAAAGTGGAGTCGATAGCTATCGAACGTGGTTGCTGTAAAATTACCCTTGAGGTACTGAGCAATAATGATGTTGCTAAAGCGGCGTATAAAAAATTTGGATTTAGTAGTTACGAATTAGACCCAGAAGCTGGCAGTGCCGTTTTTTGGCAAAAAGCCTTGGAAGCATAGTAACTCCACACACACCACACATAAAACGGCCAGGCATGTTTGCGTAGTGCGTTACATATATAGGATTGTTCTTGAACAGTCAGAGCGCTAAAAGGAATTTATGAAATTTAGAAGCAGAGTTTTATTGAAGTATCTTGGGCTTCTCCCCATCGTTTTGCTGCTTATTGTTGTAAGTATCTTAGGTGAAAATCACAGAGCTAAAGAGCTTGTAGAAAATTATCTAGAAACTGTAAAGGTGGGCTCTGGAGCTGAAAATTGCATCACTCTAAACCTCAAGCGTTCAAGCACAGTCGGCAAAAACCTATCCTGTGAAGACCAAAGCTTTTTATTTTTACTTTCTCTAATGAAAACGCTCGAATTAAAGGACTTTGGTAGTGTTAGTTACACCACTGACCTGAGCGAATACTGGACTCCCTTTAGGTTAAATAACTATGTTTCTGTTCACGTTACTTTTGAAAACCTTAGCGAAAATACTCTCAGTAACATCATATTCGTTGTTGAACGAGACGGACTATCGTGGACGATTAATAAAATCGATGTTAACAATAAAGAACTAGTCAGTGTCTATGATGAGTTCAAGGCTTTAGACTTATCCCGTTATATAGAAGTTGCTGACGATACTTTAGTAATAAAGAGTAATCATCTGAAAGGAGGTAGTCTGTCTTACATCGACAGGATGGTAATAAAATACAATCTACAGAGGTTGGATAATTACCTCAAAGACAACTGATAACAGTATTTTATTAACTAAATTTACCAACTCACAATACGCAAAGAATAAAGGTAGTCTCTAAAAATGAAGTGCCCAAGAACGCAAACACCGCTAAAAAGAGTCACAGTTGGTAAAGTTCCGGTGTATTACAGCAAAGCATGTGGCGGTGTCTTACTCGAAAATCAAACGTTAAGTGACTTTGAAAACCCGCAAGAAAAAAGAGGGAATGTGTTAGCAAAGCACCTTAGCCAGTTTCATTACGAGCTCGATTCTCTAAATAAACGGATTTCCTGTCCTAAATGCCCTGATACCGTGATGTTGCGCAGGTTTTATAGCCCGCTCCATGCGGTAGAGATAGATGAGTGCCCAAGCTGTGGTGCAATTTGGTTAGACACTGGCGAACTAGAAAAAATACAGTCATTAATGCTAAATGAAAAAGAACGTGCACTGTTAAGAATAGAGCTAATGAAAAAACATGAAAGGATTGAGGTAAAGGGCATGCCTCATACTCATGATAACTGGAACAAACGCGGAGATAAGGTCGATGCTTTTTTTGATTTAGCATCATACATCTCTAACAGTTGGTAGGTTCAACTACTTATAGATATATACTCGTTCGTAAACGGGTACTCATTTCGGGGCTGACTTACCATGAAAAGCACACTGTCTCTTGCGCAATATGTTAAAAAACGAAATGGAGTTCCGTTAGGGGCAAGTAGCTCCATGACAAACATGCTTTCCCGCGCTTTCGGGGCGTCGTCTTTTTGGGTGTTTTGGCAGTATTGGAACCCGATTTGGGGTTACTATTTATCGCGCAATATTATGCGTCCACTTGCGAGTTTTCTGCCTGTTTCTTTAGCTATCCTTGTTACATTCCTTGTCAGCGGTGCTCTTCACGATATCGCAGTATCAATTATAAAGTGGAAAATCGTTTTATTTTTCACGCCGTGGTTTGGACTTATGGGCTTGGTAGTTATAGTTTCAAAAGCGGTCGGGATATCGTACGGTCAGTTTAGTTGGATTGCTCGTTCAATAATTAATGCATCGCTAGTATTTGTCTCGTTAGGTGTAACGTACTTCTTGGAGTCATTGTATGCTTAGCAACATACATTCAAATATACATGGAAAGTAAAATGTGGTTTAACGATGTAGAGTTAGAATCTGAAAATATAACGCTTACTCCCTTAACAATGGCACATGCTGACGCCTTAGTGAATGCAGCGACGGACGGTGAATTGTGGAAGCTATGGTTCACATCAGTACCAAACGCTGAAACTATTAGTGAATATATTGCGACAGCACTAGAGCAGAAAAGCAAAGGGCTATCGTTACCCTTTGTCGTGATACAAAAAGCAAGTGGGGAGGTTATTGGCTCAACGCGCTTTTGTAATGCTGACCATGTAAATCAGAGGGTGGAAATTGGCTATACTTGGTACAGGAAGGCATACCAAAAAACCTCATGCAACACCGAATGTAAGCTACTTCTGCTTACTCATGCATTTGAAACTCTCAATGCTATCGCGGTAGAGTTTAGGACAAGCTGGCATAATCAAGCTTCACGTGCCGCTATCGCTCGTTTAGGGGCAAAACAAGACGGTGTACTTAGAAATCATCAAAGATTGCCAAATGGTGGTTATAGAGACACCGTTGTATTCTCAATTATTAATACAGAGTGGCTAGCTGTTAAAGAGAACTTAACTTTTAAGCTCTCAATGCGTTGCTAACACAATGTTCAACATTAAATAGGCAATTAGGGTTACATTTTTATAGAGTCAGCAATCATGCCCCCTAATGTTAAAAAGTTTAATAACAATAAAAAGCAGGAGAGAACATGCACCCAAATAGAAATGCTATAGCTTTCGGAAGTCTAGTATTTTTGGTGGTATCAGTTGTATTGATTATTGCAGCATTATTTTGGGGTTGGCCAAAATACAAAGTATATAAAAAAGAGATGGACGGTATTGCCGCACTAAAAGAAGCAGAGTGGAGCAAACAAATACTGATTGAAGAAGCCAAAGCCAGAGAACAAGCGGCCCTGATGCAGGCGAAAGCGAGAGTAACATTGGCTCAAGCAGAGGGTGAAGCGAAAATTGTACAAGCTAAAGCTGAGGGACAAGCGGATATCGAGCGTGCAAAAGCTGCTGCTGAGGCTAATAGAATCATCGGTGAATCTCTCAAGGGAAATGAAGAATACCTTCGTTACGTATGGATTAAAGGGCTTCAAGATGGAAAGGGTGAACGCATCTATATTCCAACCGAAGCTGGCCTTCCAATACTTGAAGCGGGTAAAGCAGGGAATTAATCGTCGGCCGTAGCTAATTTCAAATGTAATTCTTCCATTTGAAATTAGCGTGGATCCGCTAGAGCTCTCGGCTGTTCGCAATTGGCTTATAAACTATAGAACAAACAACAAGGGTGAAATCATGAGCAGACCCAATTTTTCAAGTTATACCATTGAAGAATTATTAGACTGTAAGCAAAATATTGACAAAGAGCGCTGGCCTGAACGCTATCAAGAAATACTGGATGTCTTAGCTTCACGCGTCGAAGACCCAACTAATAAGGCCGAGCATGACGAGCTTATTTTTACTTCGTTTTGTGAAGAATTAAGAGACGACTTAACGATTACTATCGATGATAACCTCTGGCCTATCATTACGTTTTTTTCAAAGCGCTTAAGGCGTAGCGTTCCGAGTACCTTTCTTGATGAAGTTTGTCCAATATGTGCTGGTGAGTTAAACATTACTCAGCGGCTCGGTAGTTGGAACATTGCTTGTGAAAAGTGCGATATGTCGTATTCTATTCGTGAGAGACGTGCATATTTTTAGCTTTTACGGCAATTACAATATAAGTTGTATCTCTTAACTAGCGACAGAGAAAAATCAATGGAACCCATCAACAAGTTCTGCCCTAGATCTGGCAAACCAGTAAAGCCTGACTCGCTTACAGAATACAGGGGCTATACCGTTGGCTTTTGTAACCCTGGGTGCAGTAGCGATTTCGCCAAAAACAGCGACGAATGCGTAAACGATACCCAGTACTTTGATGTGTTAATTAAAGAAAGGTATGGAAAATAAACGCTTAAAAGCGTTCTTCTCGCAAGTACCTAATGGCTTTAAGATGGGACCGAGATTTGGCTAAAATTTTAATATTCGGAAATTCTGGTTCTGGCAAATCTACGCTAGCGCGCCGTTTGTGTGAAACTCAAGGTTTAGCTCATTTAGATCTCGATACCCTCGCATGGAAACCCACTAGCCCGCCAGAAAGAAAACCGATTAAAGAGTCGGACCACGAAATACAGGCTTTTACCGCTTCTAATGAGACTTGGGTAATTGAAGGGTGTTACACAGACCTGCTTAAGCTTGTAGAGGGGCAGTCTTCAGAAATTATATTTATGAATCTACCCATTGAGTTGTGTATTGCTAACGCGAAAGCAAGACCTTGGGAGCCCCATAAATACGATACCAAACAAGCTCAAGATGATAATTTACCCATGCTGATAGACTGGATTGCCCAATATACAAAAAGAGACGATACGTTCTCTTATACTGCACACAAGCAGTTTTATGAAAACTATAGCGGCAGCAAGAGAATGGTTATGCGTAATACCTCAGACTTAAAAGCATAAACCACGTTATAACCGCACACAATGCGATAGCTATTTCATATACTACAACGAGTACGGGCATGCACCCGCAAACTAAAGAGCTAATTGAACTGCAGTATCAAACATTAGACGTGTTAAAAATTGAAGGTGGTAAAGTGGCAGTGATAAGAAAGCATGAGGAGTAGTAGTAAGACGTTAAGCTTAATGTTACTTTTTTGTTTCAACGAGATTTTCAGCGTAGATTAGTATTTATGAAAAACTGGATTTTTATCTTTGCCATCTGTTTTCTTGTGATTGGCTGCACCTCTACTAATAAGCCACCGAAGTCAGCCGGCAAAGGCATGTTGTTAATGTCTACAGATACTAGCTATATTGTTGACGGTAAGCAGATTGATAAAACCAATGGTGAAGCTTTCCTTTCTGCTTTAGATGCAACAGGTTTTAAAAAAACTAATAGTGATTGAAAGAGATATCAAGGAGCTTTTAGGGTTGCGAGAACAATTAAAAGCTAAGGGATACTCACTTTACTACATAGACAGTGAACGGCGTGTTAAAGCAGTTTCTTTATAGAATTATAGAACATACCGGTACTATGCAGCAGTTATGACCACACTTCTCACTCCCGTGTTCTTTCACATTGTTTGGTGTGCCCTGCTTTATGCGTTATTAACCGTAGCTCGCGCACCGGCTGTGTGGGGAGTAGGGCAAAGCAAAAACGGCTCAAATCCTTTTCACACTATTCAGCTTAAAATCAGCGCAAACCTAAGCAACCAATTTGAATGGCCGATATTTTTTCACATTGCCTGCGTGTTGCTTATCGCAACGGATGAAGCAATAGATGGTATGCAAATCTACTTGGCTTGGGTGTTTGTGATTGGCAGAGTGCTGCACAGTATTGTTCAAATATTTACAGATAACATCAGGTTGCGTGGTATGGTGTTTACCATCAATTTTATTGCAGTGTTGGCTATGTGGGCTTTGCTTGTAATCAAGCATATATAAGGGTAAAGGGCATTAAGGTTATGGAAGACGTTTTAGAACCTCTGGGCCGGTTTATACTTCGAATACTCAAGTGGATAGTCGTAGAGGCTATCATTGAATTTGTTTTAAAAGGTACAGGTCACGTGGTACTTAAGCTTTTAACCTTTGGCAATTATCCGCGAACGGGAAGAGATGAAGGGAGGACCATAGCTGTTGGTTTTGTTAGCTTAATCATTGTTTTTGTTTGCCTTGCACTGATTGCTTAATATTAAAAAAGGATATCTATATGAACATGGAAAAGTGGGCCCAAATACGAGAGAAGGGCGAACAGCGTTTTGTTTTAGTTAACGGTGTTTTAGGGTGGGGCGTCGCTACGGCAATCTTTTGGGCCGTGTTAATGGAGTTTATTGAGCCATCAGAAAATATTTGGGCACGCCCAATCATTGCTTTGATCATCTTTCCCATTGCAGGCATCGCTTTTGGCCACTTAATGTGGAACAAATCTGAGAAGGCTTACGCAAAAGCAACGAGTAATACTCTGTAACTTCTCTAGGCTGGCTATTTACTTATAACCCAGTAAAGTAAAAGTTCTAATTTCTACAAGCTAATTCAGAGAAGTACATGGAAGTATCGAAAACAAGTATTCAAAAAGCAGTCGCGAAGAATATCATCTCTGAACAGCAGGGCATTGACCTCTACAGCTTCTTTCAGGCAGAAAGCCAGCATGCTCCCGCTTTCACCTTTACTCACATTCTTTATTATCTGGGCGGTTTTATCGCTATTGGCGCCATGACTTTGTTCATGAATTTAGGGTGGGAAGAGTTTGGGGGGCTGGGGATCATCTTCATATCATTGCTCTACGCTGGCGTAGGGTTAAAACTTACTAACTCTTTAGCAAATAAAAACCTAATTATTCCTGCAGGTATTTGCGCAACATTTGTCGTATGTCTAACGCCGATTGCTATTTATGGTTTTCAGCAATGGCTTGGCCTTTGGCCCGAGGACGATACAGTCTATCGTCAGTTTCATACACGCGTTAAATGGCTGTGGTTGTACATGGAGCTAGGCACATTGGTGACCGGCATGATAGTAGCTTGGCGCTACAAGTATCCGTTTTTGATAATGCCTATAGCAGTAACACTGTGGTACATCAGTATGGATGCTGTCATGCTTCTCATCGACCAAGACGATATCTGGAATTCCTATACATGGGAATTTCGCGCAAAAGTATCCATGTACTTCGGCATGTTTATGACCTTACTGGCTTTTTGGGTTGACTTGCGGTCAAGGCACACTGCCGACTACGCATTTTGGTTATATTTATTCGGCGTTATTGCGTTTTGGGGCGGGCTTACTAGCCAAAACTCAGACAGCGAAGTTTCAAAGTTTTTCTATTTCTGTATAAACCTAGTCCTAGTAGGGCTAGGCGCATTATTGGTTCGAAAAGTATTTGTGATATTTGGCGCGTTAGGCTGCTGTTTCTATTTAGGGCACTTGGCCTCGAATGTGTTTAGAGACAGTTGGCTTTTTCCTGTTGCCTTAACGGCTATTGGTTTAGGCGTGGTATATGCGGGAATATTATGGCAAAAAAATGAAGTTAGGATCACTCGTAAGGCCCGTAATGCGTTGCCAAAGCCGGTTCAGGAACTTTTAGAGAACAGACTAAAATAAAAAACTTAATTAAACGCCAGGGAGTAAATAAACGCTCTTTAATCGTGATAGCAGTAGGTATTGAATAATAAAAATAAACAATAGCATCGGCGAAAGCAGATAAATTATCTTAGAAAAGTGGCAAATACGAAAGGTAGCAAATATAAATGTCAGATAAAAAAGAAGAATTCAAAGACCCTACAAACCTTATAGCGTGGATTAAATACTTTCTATGCTTTCAAGTTGTTCTGGCTTTTGTGGCTATCGGCTCAAATTTAATGGAGTACCAGCTTTTAACAGACTTCCAAAACGGCGTTTATTTTAGCCAAGAAATGGCGGTGGCCGATGCGGAAGCTAATGACATGAGGCAAGCCGTTATTGCTTTTTCTTACCTTGGCGTGTTTATCGTTTCTGGCGTTTTAATTTTAAGATGGATTTATCAAGCAAATCAAAATGCACGTCAATTTGGTGCGATAGATATGGTGTTTTCGCCAGGCTGGTCGATAGGTTTTTATTTCATTCCCATTGTTTCGCTGTGGAAGCCCTATCAAGCGATGAAAGAAATCTGGCAGGCAAGTCAAAACCCAACTAATTGGCCAGTAGAAAAAGTAAGCTCTATCTTGGGAATCTGGTGGTTTTTCTGGATTGCGAATAGCATGGTGGGGCAGGCGGCATTTAGAATGTCTAGAAGAGCGGAAGAAATCTCTGAAATTATGAATGTGAACTTGGTGTCACAGGCCTCAGAAGTTATTTCAATTCCTTTAGCATTAGTAACCTGGTTAATGATTAAAAAAGTTTCTAATGCTCAGTTAGCAATGCAGGAGCGAAGTAATGAACAGTCAGAAATTGACGAAGTATCAAACCTAGAACCAGCAAAGTGAAATTCAACAGCATTTTCTCGCTAAAATTATGATGGTTAATCAAATGCCAGCCATTAAAGATGGTCAGTCTGTAATGGCGATTGGTGTAGTAAAATCTTGATAACATTGTTTATGTAATAAAAAGGCTGGGTGATCTAATTCTCCTACTCAATCAAATAAATGATAAAGTTGAATCACAAAACTGTGATTAGGGAATAACATGGACTTTCTTTTTAACGTATTGATTTGGGTAGGCGTGGTTATCTTCGCCATTTTTATTATTGGTTTTATGGCAGCAGCGAAGCTGAATAAGCGCCAAGATGAAAATAATGATTAAAGGCATGCTAAGCTTGCTTTAAAAGCTGTAAGGCCAATTGCAGGAAAGTAATAAATATTTTCACCCCTTTTCTTTAGTTCCTCCGTTTAGTGAAAAAAGGGGGGAACAATATGCAAACAACAATCCTACCACGCGCTAACTCACAAGGTCTGGTACAACCTAGCCTACTACCTTTCGCAAAAGCGCCTTTCCAGAAGCGGGCTATCAACGCAACCACTATTGCTCTTGCAGGGGGAGTGGTTACTGCTGGTTTATTCGTTTTAATGGCAGAGCTGATAAGGCAAGATAAGGTGAATATAAGCGAAGCGCCGCCTGTGTTTTTTGAACCCATCATCTATCAGCCTGAAGATGAACGAACTATTACTAAAAAGCCCATTGCGCCTATTGAGCAAGTCATCAAAACGCCGCCGCAAAAAAAGGTCGAGATCGACCCTGAGCCAAATGACGGCCCAGGTAATTTCGAAATAAACACACAGGTTCCTAATACGGCGTTAGATTTATCAATAAATCTCAATAGTGCTCAAAGTGATATGCAGGCTACGCCTCAGTTCAGGGTTGATCCTACGTATCCGCCAGAGGCGAGTCGAGATGGTGTTGAAGGTTGGGTAAAGCTTGGGTTTACGGTAAGTGCTAGCGGCGCTGTATCGGATATAAAGGTATTAGATTCTGAGCCCAAGCGTGTGTTTGACAGAGCAGCACGCCGCGCGCTAAAAAAAATGGAAGTACAAGCCTAAGCTGGACGGCGGTAAACCTGTTAGTCAACCGGGTATGGTTGTAGTATTAGATTTTAAACTAGAACAATAAGGATAGCCTATGAGTATAGGCGCAAGCTTGCAAAGCCTGTTTCAAGGTAAGCGCGAAAGAGCGCTGGGAGTGAGTGAAAGGCTAATGCTGCAATATAGCGCAAAAGGTGATGAAGCATCGTTAGCCGCACTTTTTGATTTACACAGTACCAAGCTATTTTATTTTCTTAAGGTATTAAGCGACAGCTCCATAGCTGAAGATATATGTCAGCGTACATGGATAAAAGTTATTGAGCACCGCCATTTATTTAAAAGCGGCGATAATTTTCAAGCTTGGTTGTTTACCATTGGAAGGCGAGCCCTTATTGATGAATTCCGTAAAAACGCCAAGCTTGAATATAGTAACGAAGCTGTAGAAGCATTTACCGTTTCTGAGTTGGTAAAGCACGCGCAGTCTTCGGTAGAAGATGACGTGGCTAAAGGGTTAGAAAAAGACGTATTTAAAGCATGTTTAGCGCAATTGCCTTACAAACAGAAAGAGGCGCTCTCACTGCAGTTTGAAGGTTTTAGTTTATCGCAAATAGCTGATATGTGCGGCGCTGAGAAAGAAACGGTTAAAACACGAATTCGATATGCCAAAGAAAGTCTTAAAAATATGCTGGAGAAATTGTAATTATGTCTATCTCAGATAAAGAACTACAAGAAGCGTTCAGACGCAGCCAGCTGGTACAAAAGCAAAATGATTTAACAACTCAAAAGGCAAACGCGCGGGTACGTACCAATGTGCTCGGACATAACAAAGCTAGAGCAAACGGAAGTGACACAGAACGTATGTTCGCTGCGGCGTTTTCGTATCTCCGCGCCTATTTCGCGTCATCAACTCTTCGATTTACCGCTGTGGCTTTCGCTATTGTTGCCATGCTCGGTGTGTACAACATCGGAACATTTCAAAGCCGTCACTCGCAAGGTATGCAAACTGCTGCACATAGTGTAGATATTGTTCATTATCACGGTTTTGAAGGTGAAGATGAATTGTTGGCTAATAATCTCAATGACGACTATCAAGCCCGCTTTAATGCCTATACTCGCCAATATGTAGAGAGTAGTTTGGTTGCTAGAGCTGTTTCTCAGCAGCCAGCTACATTGCAATCGCAAGATGGTTATTGGCTATTGGTGAATTGTAAAAATCAGCAAGTTATCGTTTCTGAGAGTCTTATTACATCGTTGAATATCAATGGTCGTATAGAGGGGGATATCAACGTAGGGACTCAAGTTGCGCTAGGATTCGATGGTCAGGGAAGAATATTGTCTATTAAACAGTCTACTAAGCCGTTAATGTGCTGATATATAAGTGCGTCGTACAGATGTATAGAAACGCAAAAACGAGGCTGGCTGGTTTGGAAGCGGCCTGAGCCTCGTTAAATGCAGAATATGATTATTTAAAATTACTTGTCTAAATCGTGCGCCCTAAAGGCATTGGGAAGCAATTCGCCGATGGTGGTTTCAAACTTCTCTCCGCTTTGACTAACCATGGTTACCGGGGTTTCATCTGGCGCGAACTCTGCAATTTTTTGTCTGCAACCGCCGCATGGAAAACAAAATTCTTCGTTTGGGCTGGCAATAACGATGTGTGAAATGCGCTTCTGGCCTTGCGCAACCATATTGCCAATAGCAGTGGCTTCTGCACATTGCCCTAAAGGGAAGGCCGCGCTTTCTACGTTACACCCAGCAAAGGTTTCTCCACTCGGGGTAAGCACTGCGGCACCAACTTTAAAATTGGAATAAGGAGAGTGAGAGTTTTTCTGTGCGTCAAAAGCAAGTTGTGATAGTTTTTCTATATTATTTTTCTTCATAGCTACCTGTGTTAACCACCCAATACGCTTTACTTTTATCATCAAATGCGAGAAGGTTGGCGGCATTAGCGCCGCGGCAAGCGTATACTTTATACTCAGGCGGTTTTTTCTTTTTTTATAGAATGCTTTTTTACCATGTGCAGAAACGTTAGTCTCATCTTTTTTTCTTTATTCGCTGCTATTTTAACCGGTTGCGCGCAAACACCTCCTGTTTCTGAAAGACCTCAAATGGGAAATCTACTTTTAGCAGAGCCTGCACCCGTTAATCCACGTTCTGAAATGGCCATTGTTCGCTACAACCAAGTGCTTACCAGCCCTGCGCTTTCCGACGAAGATAAAGCAGAATTGCACTTCCAGCGTGGCATGCTTTACGACAGCGTTGGCCTACCGGGTCTCGCTCAGTTCGATTACACCCAGGCCATCAACTTTAAGCCAGACTTGGCCGAAGCCTATAATTCTATGGGTATACACTACATTCAACAAAGTGACTTTATTCAAGCGTACGACGCGTTCGACTCAACCCTTGAAATTAACCCAGAATATGATTTTGCGTTCTTAAATCGCGGGATTGCGTTGTACTACGGGGGCCGTGCTGAGCTTGCAACTAACGACTTAAACCTTTTTTTTGAAAAAGATGATAGTGACCCGTTTCGTGCATTGTGGGCCTATTTCGCTCACCACGATGTGTCTGCGTTAGAAGGGCAGACTTACCTAGCTTCAATTCGACCAACGTTAGATAACGAGCATTGGGCCACGACATTAGTCGACTTGTTTCTAGGTACTGTTACCGAAAATGACGTACTGAACTCTCTGTTAGAAGGCGTGAAAAGCCAAAAGGCACTCACAGATAGGCTTTGCGAAGCGTATTTTTATCTGGGTAAGTTTCATATGCAACAAGGCAACAGTGGCGTGGCATCTAACTACTTTAAACTAGCGCTAAGCACCAACGTGTTTGATTACGTTGAACACCGATACGCTCGAATGGAGCTAAACCGCTTGCGCGATAGAGCATCGAGCGCGCCGGTAAGCGAAGAGTAATCGACCAAGGTTATGCGAGGCTTATTTTTAGCAGTGTTCGCACTGCTTATTGTTGCGGGCGACAGTGGACGTTACATTCCTCAGTTAATAGCAAACGCCCTGAGCGTGATCCAGCCGATAAACGATAGCGAAGGGCTAACACCTGCCAGCTCATCCAATAACGAAGCCCCAAGTGTATCAACCCCTTTAGCCACTCAAACTGATGAAGCGCTAGCGCTACTTTGGCTTGCGGCCAAACAAGGCAGCAAAGACGCTCAGGCTACATTACTCCAGGAGTTTGAAGCAGCATATAATGCCAAATTTTCCTCAACTCGCGGCATCGAGCAAGCTACCGCTACGTATTACTTAGAAAAGTTGGTAAATCTTGAAAATGCAGATGCTGCCTGGCTGCTTTACCAAATACTTGGCGAAGAGGGAGCATCGCAGCGCTTTATGCGTTTGGCGGCGCTAGGTGATGTGGCCGAAGCCCAGCTTGCTTTTGCAATGTCTACTGAGTCGCCAGAAAAGCGCGAGAAGTGGCTGGTTCGAGCGGCGTCGCAGCAATACTTACCTGCGCAAGCTGCATTGGCAGACTGGTACTTGCTACACGGCCAACAACATTTGGCCAAGCCACTTCTAGCGGCCACAGCGACATTAGATATGCAAAGCGCGTTTAAATATGCGCGATTGTTGTGGGATGAAGGTGAACATCAACAAGCGAAAGAACATTTTACGTTTGCTGCTAAACAAGGGCATGCGCAGGCTGAAAAGGCGTTAGAAGCTGTGCAACTTTACACGCCGTACACTTTAGGTCAGTTGGCAAGTCAGCCCGCCCCGCCGACGTGGTTAGATAACCCTGACTGTCTCCAGCGTATACAGCCATTTGCCACTAGCTTAGCTACCATTATGCGTGCTCACAGCCTTTATAGCTCGTTCAAAGCGGATACACGGCTTCAAGCGCTTTCAATATGTTTAGCTAAGCCTATCTGGCTTCAAGCCGATGCCCTTAACTGTCACCCGAATTACCAAAATACGGGGGTTTTAGGATGCAATATTACTCCTTTATCGAACATTGCTAAAAAGCATAAATTTAGTCACGCTGTTGTGGTTTCAGAGCAGGGGAAAGCCAACGTTCAAAATGGTGTAATGTATTTAGATATTAGCGATGCATATTCTGTGTTTGTCCATGAGTTGGCACACTTTGCCGGTTTTGCTGATGAATATCCTATTGGGCGCAGCATGGCGAATAAGCTTTGTGACGAGGATGGCATTAGCGATTTTATGCCACCGAACCTGATCGTAGACTCTGAGTATTGGTACGCACCTCATAAAACGGTAGAGGGTTGGTTAGCAATAGACCCTAATACGATCATTGCGCGGGCCAAAACCTGCTCGGTACTGGGGAAAAACAGCTATAAACCCAGTCGCAGAATAACGTTTATGGAGCATCACGATAGCGGTGTCATACCGCCTCTCTATCTAGTGTTGTGGCAGCAGCAGTTAGAAAAAGAAAACGCACAGCGACCAATTTCCATGAATTTCTTCCAAGCATTTCATCGCAATGGCAATCAGAAAGAAGCGGCGCATTGGTTGGCGGAATATGAAACCTTTAACGGGCAGTAGCCGTAAATTTGTACCTAACAAAGCTCAAAATTACTCTGCACTTACCTAATACAGGTGAGTGCAGAGCGTTTCAGATACAACGTAGTCTACTTATTGAGCGTGTGTTTAAGTTCTCGAACCCACATAGACGTAGCACCGCAAATCGCAACCGGCATGATAATAAAGTTGACGACAGGAATAAGCGAAAAGACATTCACCATCATACCAAAAGTCAGTGCCTTACCTTTGTGTTCGCCTAGGTGCAATCGCATGCGAGTGAAGTCGACCTTATGATTGTCGTAAGGGTAGTCGCAATACTGTATAGCCATCATCCACGCATTGAACAAAAACCACAGCACTTGCCCAATGATGGGTAAAAAGATGAAAAGCAGAAGGAAACCGATTGCCCGGGGGATGTACCAAATAAGCTTAGTGAGTTCTCTGCCTACGGTACGGGGGATGTCCTTTATAAGCGACATGACACCTTCATCACCTAAATCTTGACCGGTAAGATGGCGCTCAACTTTTTCAGAGAGTACGCCGTTAAACGGCGCGGCAATCCAGTTCGCGAGTGTGCCGAAAATAAGCGCGAATATTAACAAAACACTTATAACCGCCAAAGGCCACAAAAAGAAGCTAATGGCTGTTTTAATCCAACCGAGCCACTCTGGGACAAGGTCGATGACATAGGCAATGCCCATTTCAATTTGACCAAACAGAAAATAAAAGGCCACTGAAAATAGCACTAGATTTATAGTAAGGGGCACAAATACGAAACGCTTTAGCCCTTTCGTTTTGATAAGCGAAAAGCCTTCAAAGAAATAATGTACACCACCTGAACTCATTAGGACTCCTTTTGCGTTTTAAGTATTTACATGCTCTATCATACGCTTACTGGGTTGCGTATGCCTAACTTGCCGAAATGGCAATTGTTACAAGCTGTTAGATTTGGTAGAGTCGATGAATAATAACAAAAGAATCTTCCGTGTGATTGTATCATTTCTAACCCATCAGCTTTTTCGGCCGGTTTTTGTGCGATATCGCCTGCCAGCTCTGTCTCTCAGAGGGTTGATGCGTGCGGCTTAAAAAGATAAAGCTAGCTGGGTTTAAGTCCTTCGTAGAGCCAACCACGATACCGTTTCCAGGTGAAATGACGGCGATTGTAGGTCCCAACGGCTGCGGTAAGTCCAATGTTATAGACGCGGTACGTTGGGTGCTTGGTGAAAGCTCTGCCAAGAACCTTCGTGGTGATGCCATGACAGACGTCATTTTTAACGGTTCTTCTTCGCGTAAACCGGTGGGTCAGTGTAGTGTTGAATTAGTTTTCGACAATAGTGCGGGGCGCATTGCGGGCGAATTCGCCAATTATAACGAGTTGTCGGTGAAGCGCCTCGTGACTCGAGATGCTACCTCTACCTACTTTTTAAATGGCACTAAGTGTCGAAGGCGGGATGTAACTGACTTATTTTTAGGTACAGGACTTGGGCCGCGCTCGTACGCCATTATAGAGCAAGGTATGATCTCGCGGCTCATTGAGTCTAAGCCTCAAGAGCTTCGAGTGTTTATTGAAGAGGCTGCGGGCATATCGAAGTACAAAGAGCGCCGGCGAGAAACCGAAAACCGTATTAGACACACCCAGGATAATCTTGAGCGCTTGAATGATGTGCGCGACGAGTTAGGTAAGCAGTTGGAAAAGCTACAACGCCAAGCTGCCGCCGCAACACGTTATAAAACGCTTCGTGCACAGGCAAGAGAATTAAAAGGTCAGCTTGCTGCTATTCGCTTTTTAAAGAACAGTGAACACATAGAGACCTTGCAAAAACAACAGCAAGCTTTGCAGGTCGAGGTTGATGATTTAACAGCTCGGCTTCAGGGCGATGAAGCAGGGCTAGTGTCATACAAGAATAAGCAAGGCGAAACCAAGCAGGCAATTGACGACTTACAGCAGCAGTTGTTTTCAACAAGCAATGCGATAACTAGGCTAGAACAAAATGCACTTCACGCTAAACAGCGCAAAGCCCAAGTTGAGCAAGAGTTATCTCGTATAAATGAACAGCATGAATTGCTAAATCACTCTATCGCCGAGGCGCAAGAAGCGCTAGCCGTGTCAAATGATGCGCTTGATACTATCGAGCCTGAAATAGCGTTAAAAGAAGCCGAACTTGAACAAGCAAAAGAGCGCTTCGAGGATGCCGAGCAAGCACTTAGAGAGTTTAATATAAAAGCTCGAGAGCAAGAGCAAACCTACAATCAGCTTCGCCAAAACGTGCAGCAATGCCACAGTCAGATTCAGTCAACGATGAGCATGCAGCTTCGCACCTCTCAGCGCATTAGCGAATTAAACGATGAACTAACCCAATTAGATGATGAGGACTACGCGTCTCAGATAGCGCTTGTTGTTGGGCAAAGCGAAGAAATTAGTGCTCAGATTGACGAAGATAGCGACAAAATCATCAGTATTAGCGAATTGGAAAACGAACAAAAAAGCCTTGTTCAAGCACAACAATCAAAACTTCGCACAGTACAAGGTGAACTGCAAACCGCCCAATCAACCAAGTCTGCCTTAGAAGCACTTCAACAAGATGCCATGAGCAGCGAAGATATTGTTTTAGAAGGTGTTGAAAAATTATGGCAGCAATTTAGTTCAGGGGCTGCACTGGCACCGTGCGTTGAGTCTATTTTACAGCACGTAAAAGACCCCGTTGTCGCTAAATCCCACGGTATTTATGACTTGCTATCGCAAATAGAAAGCGTACCAAGTGGTGTGAAAGTGTTTACTGGTGAAGCGTTTGTAACTAACGCCAAGCCCGGCACGCTAGCAGACGCACTGTTGCGTGAAGAAGGTGCGCCCACACCAAATCGTCGCGTTCCTGCTATTTTCAACGATATTTACCTTTGCGACGATGACGATGAACTTATACAGCTTATTGGTAATTGTGCGTTACATAAAGAGGGAAATCAGGCAGGGAAGGCTCATAATGGGACCGGTGAACTGCGAGGTAAGGAGAGCCAGGGTTGGCATAATTCGCGCGTTAATGGTTGCGCCAGCGTCATCTCGCCAACTGGCTTGTGGGCAAGCAGTCAATGGGTGGTAAGACCGGGTAAAGCAAATGACGGTGCACTGCAGCGCGCCAACAAAATTCAGGCATTGAGCGAATCAATCTTGCTTAGCGAAAGCGTGCTCGATGAAGTAAACATGTCTCTAAACACTGCCCAGCATGCGTTAACCGCTACAAAAGCGCAAAAACAGGCGTTACAAAGCGCCTTGAGCGAAAAAGAAAATCAGCTTACACAATTCAAAAACAAGTTATCGCTACTTGAAATGCAGCAAGCGCAGCAGTCCACACGCGCGGAAAAGCTCAATCAAGAACTGAGTAAGCAAAAGCAAATGCTAGCGAAAGAAGAAGAACAACTCTCCCAGCTATCTGAAAAATTAGAGCTTCAAGAAGCGCAGATTTTAGAGCATGAAGTTCATAGTGATGAGGTCAACAGTAAGCGAGAGTCTAACGAGCGAAATACCACCGATTTAAGAGCCCGAGTTGATAACTTAACATCACAAAATCATGAGCTTGCATTAAAGAAGCAACAGCTAGAGAACCATCAGAATTTATACAGCCAACAGGTGTCTCGGAACCTTCAACAGCGTGACGAATACATTAAAAACAAAGACAGGCTAACAAAGGAACTTGCTCAGCTAACGTCGCCTCAAGAAATACAGGAAGCCGAGCTTCAAACACTATTAGAAACTAAAGCAGAGTTAGAGCAATTAAAAGCCTCTAAGCAACGGGCTTTGGAAGATATCGAGCAATGGCTGCGAGAAGCAGAGAAGGGCCACCAGTCCCTTGGCAAGGATATTCAAGCCCGGCAGACCAATATTGATAAATTAGCTATAGATATTGAGGGCTACCGCGTTCGGGCAAATACCATACTCGAGCAGCTTGATGAAACCAAACAGTCTTTAAAAACGATTTTGGAAACTTTGCCAGACGAGGCGAATGAAACGGGATGGCAAGATGAACTTGAGAAAACCCAAGCAAGTTTGCAGCGTCTAGGAGCGGTTAACCTTGCGGCCGTTGAAGAATACGAAACCCAGTCTCAGCGCAAACAGCATTTAGATACACAGCATCAGGACTTAACGGACGCGCTAGAGACACTGCAAAGTGCCATAAGAAAAATTGATAAAGAAACGCGCACGCGATTCTCAAATACCTTCGAGCAAGTTAACGAAGATTTAAAAATGCTATTCCCTAAAGTCTTTGGGGGCGGTTCAGCGTACCTTGCACTTACCGACGATGATTTGTTAGAAACAGGGGTGACGATTATGGCTCGTCCTCCTGGCAAGAAAAATAGTACGATTCACCTCTTAAGCGGTGGAGAAAAAGCATTAACCGCTTTATCATTGGTGTTTGCTATTTTCAGATTGAATCCAGCACCATTTTGTCTGCTGGATGAAGTAGATGCACCATTGGATGATGCAAATGTAGGGCGCTTTTGTAATTTAGTGTCAGAAATGTCACAAACAGTGCAGTTTATTTATATCACCCACAATAAAATAGCGATGGAAATGGCCAGTCACCTTACCGGTGTTACCATGGCTGAACCTGGGGTTTCACGTATGGTAGCGGTAGATGTAGACGAGGCAGTAGCCTTCGCAGAAGCATAACAAAGGGCGAAAGAAATTAAATGGAAGATCAATTACGTCTATTTTTACTCCTTGGGGGCACGGTTTTCATTATTGCCGTGTTAGCACATGGTATTTGGAAAATTCGTAAGAACAGCAAGCCTTCAGAAAAAGCGCGTGTTGAGCCACGCCAGTGGAGCGACATGGACGATGACGTTGAAAATGAATTAAATAACGAACAAGAAGGCTTCGACGAGTTAGGGGTAGGCGCTGTAAGAGTGGTTAGTCATGCTAAAAGCGCTTCCGACGAGCCGGCTACGCCTCGTGACAAGCGCGCTATAGAAGAGACTGATAATGTGTTTGACACTAAGGAAGACGATATTGCTGCTGCTCACCATATAAACGCTAATAGTCAAAACAGTGAAGTAGACACCTCGGGCTTATCTAAAGATAGTAGTAGTGATACCAATGAAGACCTTGATGCGCCAGAAGCGCAACCAGAAGAGCCAAAGCTTTACGGTTCAGTGGTTACCAACCCGAAACCGCATATGTCAGGGCAAGCTCGCGCCAATGAGACGCCTGCACAGAGCGGGTCTAAAAAGGCTGGAGATAATGACTTCCCTGAACCACCGGGTTTTCTGCTTCGTGAAGGAGAGAGTGATGACGCTGCGGGTGAAGGGCATTCCGAGAATACACAGTCAGCGCACATACATGAAAGTAGTAGAACTGATTCGGCGCACTCTGGGGAAAGCGTGCATTCGGATAATGAACAAGCCGTTTCATCTGAAGCGCAAAACACTACTCGAGTAACGGCTGCCGATGAGCCGCCGCGTACAGAAACAAAACGCGCGGCGCAAAAATTCTACGTAGATCCCACGCAAGAAGAGGAAGAACACCAACCCCACGCTGAATCGAGTAGTCAGCGCGACGTTGCCGACTTTAGTTTAGACGCGCCGCAAGAGTCTTTTGCCTCAAACAACGAGCAAGAAGAAAGCGGACAGCCTAAGCGTTTTTCTCGTTCAAAGCGAAACAAACCAGGTATTAAAAAGCGAGAAGAGCCAAACTTTGGTGATGATCAAATGCGCATTGATTTTGACACCAGTGAGGCAAGTGCATCTGATTATGAACGTGAAAGCTTTAGCGCAGATCATGATGCAAGCCGTTCGCAAAATACTGAGCGATCAAGTGCTAAAGGCGAGGCGAATACACCTCAACCTGAACAGGAAGTGTTAGTGTTGAACGTAAGAACGCCAGAAGGTGAACCAATTTTAGGTGCCGCGCTACTGCCTATGTTGCTTACTCTTGGCTTCAAGTTTGGCGATCAGGATATATTCCATCGACACGTCAACTCTAACGGCAAAGGCCCGGTATTATTCAGCCTTGCTAACATGTTTAAGCCCGGTGTTTTTGATATCGACAACCTTGAGAATTTTGAAACACAAGGTATCTCACTGTTTATGATATTGCCCATAGAGGGTGACCCGCATCAAGTGTTTAACATGATGCACAATGCAGCGCGAAAACTGGCTGATGAATTCGGCGCTCAGGTTTTAGATGGGCGTAGAAGCGTATTAACCAAACAGGGCCTGCAGCAATATGTTGAGAAAATTCGCGAATTTGAACGCAAACGCATGATTGCGCGTAGCTAGCCACCATTAAGCAGCTAAACGCGTTTAGCCTTCTTTGGCTTTAATAGTTGGCAGCGTTGTTATAAAGGACTTGGCTTATACCCAAGTCCTTTTCTGTTAATAAGCGAAGTTTGGACATGCTTATCAATGGGCATTTTGGCTGAGTACTTTAAAGCCACGTTCAGTATACAGTAACCATTGGTTTGTTGACCTTTGCTATACATTGTTAAACTTTTAATTATTTAAATGGCGTGACCACAATTCCATGTCTGACACTTTAGAACAAGCTCGAAAAAAAGTTGCCGAACTGCGCAACACCTTAAACGAATATAACTACCAGTATTATGTATTGGACGATCCCTCAATACCCGACGCGGTATACGATAGGGATATGCAATCACTTATTGCGCTTGAAAAACAGTATCCTTCTTTACAAAGCCCTAATTCCCCAAGTCAAAAAGTGGGGGGGGAGGCATTATCGGCATTTGAGCAAGTCACCCACGACGTGCCTATGCTTTCGCTTGATAATGCTTTCGATGAGGAATCCCTTCTTGCTTTTGAAAAGCGTCTCAAAGATAGATTAAAAGACACATCAAGTTTGCATTTCAGCTGCGAGCCTAAGTTAGATGGCCTTGCCGTAAGTATCCTTTATGAGAACGGTGAACTTGTTCGTGCGGCCACAAGAGGTGACGGTCAAGTCGGTGAGAATATTACGGCGAATGTACGCACTATTTCTAACGTGCCGTTAACGTTGCGCGGAGACGCTCACCCCGATCGCGTAGAAGTTCGCGGTGAAGTATTCATGCCTCGCGAGGGCTTTGCCAAGTTAAACGAACATCAGAAAAACGCCGGTGGTAAGGTGTTTGCCAATCCACGGAATGCCGCAGCGGGAAGTTTACGTCAGCTTGATTCAAAAATAACCGCTAAACGCCCGTTGATGTTTTATGCATACTCGCTAGGCGTAGTACAACCTGATAACTTTACGCTACCTACCACCCATAGCGAACGTCTCTCACAATTAGGTAAATGGGGGCTGCCCTTGTGCCCCGATATTGATACAGCTGAAGGTGGGCGAGGCTGTCTCGATTACTATCATCATATATTAGAAAAGCGTGACAACTTACCTTACGACATAGACGGCGTTGTCTTTAAAGTAAACCGTATTGATTTACAGGCTGCGCTAGGGTTTGTAGCACGTGCGCCAAGGTGGGCAATTGCACAAAAGTTTCCTGCCCAAGAAGAAGTGACTAAACTGCTTGATGTAGAGTTTCAGGTTGGCCGTACCGGTGCAATTACCCCTGTCGCAAGGCTTGAGCCCGTTTTTGTAGGCGGTGTAACCGTGTCAAATGCGACCTTGCACAACCAAGATGAGATTACTCGTTTAGGCGTTAAAGTGGGTGACACTGTGGTTATCCGCCGTGCAGGTGATGTTATTCCGCAGGTGGTATCTGTGGTTGATACAAAACGTACAGGCAGCGAAACCGACATAGCTTTTCCCAGTCAGTGCCCTGTGTGCGGCTCACAAGTAGAAAAGCTTGAAGATGAGGCGGTTGCCCGTTGTACGGGTGGGTTAATCTGTGCAGCGCAGCGCAAACAAGCGCTTAAACATTTTGCTTCTCGAAAGGCATTTGATATTGACGGTTTAGGGGACAAATTGGTCGATCAGCTAGTTGATGCCGATTTAGTTCATAGCCCTGCTGACTTCTTTACTCTATCACTTGGTGATGTAGTTGGTTTAGAACGCATGGCTGAAAAATCAGCGAGTAAGTTGTTATCCTCTTTAGAGGCATCTAAACAAACTACCTTAGCGAAGTTTCTATACGCACTTGGTATTCGAGAAGTAGGGGAAGCGACAGCAGCTAATTTAGCGGCGCACTTTGAAACCCTCGATGCAATTCGCGACGCGTCGATAGAGGCGCTGGTTGAAGTACAGGATGTGGGCGAGATAGTAGCAACACATATATTTAACTTCTTTAATGAGTCACACAATACTGATGTGATTGATGCGTTGTTAAAAGAAGGCATTAACTGGCCTGCGATTGAAAAACCTGACGCGGATAACTTACCGCTTGAGGGTAAAACCTGTGTGATCACCGGAACGCTTAGCGAAATGGGCCGCTCGGATGCTAAAGCGCGCTTACAACTCTTAGGGGCTAAAGTGGCGGGTTCGGTAAGTAAAAATACCGATTTTCTGGTTGCTGGAGAAAAGGCAGGCTCTAAATTGACGAAGGCCCAAGAGTTAGACGTTGAGGTGTGGGATGAAGCCAAACTTATTACTTTTCTCGCAGAAAATGAGAAATGACGTATCTTAGCTAGCACCAAGAACTAAAAAGCACCGTGAATCAAAAAACGCCACTTCAAAAGTGGCGTTTTTATTTTTACGAATGACATTAAAGAAAAAGCACTCGGTTACATTTAAAAAAGAGCATTCCGCACGCTTGTAACATATCGCCTTTAGGCTTGTTGGTTACGCAACTGACGACGTCTCTCCCACGCTTTTTTGACTTGGAAGCGCCATACCCAATTTAGCGAAAAGTAACCCGCTAAGCCGAAGACCACTGAGCAAATACCACAGCCGACAAGAAACGCTGGGCCTATGGTGTTTATGCTTTCAACCACCCATTGCCAACTAAATTGAAATTCAAAATGCTCAGGTTTGGTCCCAAGTACAGTAGTGCCGACCTTGTACGCCCCATAGAATATAGGAGGAATGGTGAAAGGGTTTGTTACCCAAACGGTGGCCACTGACAAAGGTAAATTAGCCCGAAAGGGAATGGCTAAACCGGCAGATAACCACATTTGAAACGGCACAGGCCAAAAAGCGAAAAATAAGCCAATACCAAAAGCACCAGATGCTGAACGACGGTTTAAATGCCACAAATTTGGTTCGTGCAGAACGCTACCAAATATCTTTAAAGCTTTGTTTTGCTTAATACTTTGGTGGTCTGGCAAAAAACGTCGAATAAATTTCTTAGGCATAAATATCAATGCATCTCGAAAATAAAATCAAAAATGACAAAACGTGGGTTATTGCAACGTGCTTTGTGCACATGTCACGTTCACTAATTGTCAATTGCTACGTGATAACATGGTCAATCGTATCACAATTTGGTTAAGCTGTTTTTGCGCTGGCGCAATAAGTGCGGTTTTTTGGTACCGACTTCCCAGCGCAAACACCATGGCAGTGATGATTGCCATAAACGTTGTAGCAAGCACCATCCCTATGCTTTATCGACGTAAAAGTCGTGCGTGCCAACTCACTGCTTTCGAAGCACTGCTGTGTTGGATTATAAGTGGTCTGCTTACAGGTGTACTATGGGTGGCGAGTGTAGGGCATTTTTACTACGCTTGGCAACTTCCCGAAGGGAAAATTCAACAAGATGTCACAATTTCAGGCCAAGTTGTGTCAGGAGGCTGTGTTTCTTCGAACACAGACGCGGTTCAAGCTCACTATCAATACTTTGTTACCATTGAATTACTTAACAATGAGCGCACCGCTGCGTTTTTAAATAGGGTTCCGTTTTCAGCGTTTTTTAGTCAATACACGAGTTTTAACGCGCGGCTCTCGCATACCGTATATTCAGGCGCGCAAAACCAAAAACCAAGCTACATCTACCCACAGGGAAGAGCGTCGATAAATCTGCGTTCGAATGACCAAGGTAACCGGCAGCACGATATAAAAACGGTTGCCGGTGAAAAGGGCAGGAATAACATTAAGGCGCTAAAAAAACCGGCTACCTGTTTGCACAATGGTGACAGGTTTACTGCGGTAGTTAAGCTTAAGCCCGCTTACGGCACGGCCAACCCGGTTGGGTTTAATAGGCAGCAACAATTCGCGAGTAAATTCATCCATGTTACCGGGTACATCAAATCATTAGATAATAAAAAAACACAGCATAGTCATGATGAGCGATTTGGTTTAGGGAAAACCCTCGTGGGTTTAGGCCTCGATTATCAAAGGTGGTGGTTTGCCCTATTACTTGGCAATAAAACCGAATTAACTGATACCGACTGGGAGCAATTACAACGCACAGGAACTGGGCACTTGTTTAGCATTTCTGGCATGCACTTATCGATTATTGCTGGTGTTTGTCTGCTGATCATTAACCCCATAGTGCTTACCCTAGCAATGGCCGCTAGCGCGTTAGGGAACATTCGCGCAATCTTTAAATTGCGTGTTTTAAGCCTGTTTAGCCCGCCACAAAGGGCAGCCTTGCTAAACAATACAGACAATGATAGCACGCGTATTGGGGGGCAAGTATTCATCGCACCGGTAAGGTTAATAGTATTATCCTGCACTGTCTTTGCGTGTTTGTTGTATGCAGGGTTAAGCGGTAACGCGCTTCCTGTGGTACGGGCTTTCATATTACTAGCCTTAGGCTGCTTGTTATCTGTTTGCCAATTAGCATGGCGGCCGTTGAACATTGGTGTCGCTATGCTTGCCCTTAGTCTGTTGATATTTCCTTTATCCATGTTAAGCGCTAGCTTTTACCTTAGCGTTGGGGCAGTGGGGTGTATATGGTTTCTTATCACCGTTTTTGGGTTACAGCGTAATGCTTGGTATGTTGTTTTGATAAAACTTCAGCTGGCGCTTACCTTCATTATGATGCCGTTAACGCTCATTTGGTTCGGTAGCGCTAGCTTCATCGCCCTTGTCGCCAACTTAATTGCCCTTCCTTTTGTGACACTTATACTTCCCATAGGCCTCCTCTCGTTATTGGCGATTCACTTTTATGACAACACTGTTGTGGCGTTCTTAGGATCGCTCATACTTAAACAAAGTGACTATTTGTTTGGCTATTTACTCGAATTTTTAGCCTATTTAAGCGAGTATGAACTCAGCCTTGTATATGCGCCTATAGAAAGTGGCACAGCGCTATGTTTTTTAACGGCTATTGTCGTGACTTTCTTGCCAACGTGGCGCTATAAAAACGTGTGCGCTGTGTTACTGTCGTTGCCTCTAATTGTAGAAGTCTGTTGGTGGGTATCGCCAAATGATAGTGCCTGGACGTTGCATGTACTCGACGCAGGGCAAGCGACCGCGCTAATGGTGACTAAAGGCAATAGAGCTATAATTATTGATTCAGGTGCGAAATACAACGGTAAGGCCGTTACCGCCACACACGCTATGCTGCCTTTGCTAGATAAGCTTCACATAAGTCATATTGACCATATTATTCATACACACAGTGATAACGACCACGCAGGAGGCGCAGATACTTTTAATACTCATCCTAACGCGCAACACGCTAAATGGTACTCACCTACGCGTGGCTGCGAGCGCGGCAAAACCTTTAACTGGCAGGGTTTGCACGTCGCCTTTCTTTGGCCGCTTAAAGGAAATAAGCAAAATACGAACGCCACTTCTTGCGTAGTGAGAATAGCTAACATTGCAGGAAGTGTGCTTATACCAGGGGATATTGAGAAAGAGAGCGAATATGCGTTGATAACGGGTGAACTAGAGAGTCAAACTAACGCATTGCACGCAGATGTGCTGGTTGCGCCGCACCACGGAAGTAAAACGTCTTCTACGAACGTTTTTATTGAACAGGTATCGCCTTCGGCTGTTATTTTTACGCAGGGGTATGAAAACCGCTGGCAGTTTCCGGCTCCAGTGGTGTTCGCACGTTACCAAGAAAACGGCGTAGCAACTTATCTAAGCAGTTTTCATGGATATATCAGCGCTACCTTTGAAGATAAAGGGGTTACAGTTAACACCCAGCGCGGTAATTACAAACGCCGTTGGTATTTAAAGGGCAGACCGCCTCGTCATTTACCCTCGTTCCGCTAGCGTGTTCTAACGCAAACGTACGTTGAGCCGTAATTTTTGTACCGTCGCTCATCCTTAATTGAAACACTGACCAAATAACAACATTGTGTTGGTTTTATCGTTAGCCTTTAAATAGCAAATGAGTGACCACACATTAATCACTTAGCTGGCAGATTAATCAATTTTGCCGCTATATTAGTGAATTAGAGAGAGAACGAGTACAATATCCGTAACGCGTTTTAGTTAACGTTTCAAACAGGTTAAAAAAACTACATGCAACAAGCCGACAACTCGGATTTTCAAATAAAGCGCTTTTTGAATTATCTCAAAGCGTACAAAGTCCCGTTCGTATTTGCCATTATCGGAATGATTGGTTATTCCGCTGTTGATACCTTTGTATTCGCTCAGCTCCAGCCAATGATTGATGAATCGCTAGGCAAGAACGATCACGATTACCTTCGTTTAGCTGCCTACGCCATTGTGCCGCTGTTTTTGCTTCGCGGTACGTTTAATTTTATGGGCAGTTACACGCTTAGCTGGATTGGTGCGCAGGTTGTCATGCGCATGCGACAACAGCTGTTCGACAAATATATTCATTTACCTGTGTCTTTTCACGACAATCATTCTGTGGGTGGGTTAATTAGTAAGGTTACTTACGATACCGAGCAGGTAGCTAATGCGTCGGGCAAAGCGTTGCTTACCCTTGTCCGAGAGGGCGCTCTTGTTATCGGTCTGCTTTGCGTAATGTTTTATTACTCATGGCAATTGTCGTTAATTTTTCTTTTAATTGGCCCTGTGGTTGCTGTTATTGTCTCTTTCGTTAGCAAGCGTTTTCGTGTTGTGAGCAAAAACATACAGCACTCTATGGGTAACCTTACCTCGTCGGTCGAGCAAGCAGTGAAAGGGCATAAGGTAGTGATCATGTTTGGCGGTCAGGAAATAGAGCAAAACCGTTTTAAACAGAAAAACAACCACAATCGACAGCAAACCATGAAGCTTTCCGTCACATCAATCCTTAGTGTGTCGTCTATTCAAGTTATTGCGTCGATAGCGCTGGCGGTAGTGTTATACATTGCCAGTACGCCGGGCATGCTCGAAAAATTAACCGCGGGTGTGTTTATCAATGTGGTGTTTTGTATGGTAATGCTGTTGAAACCATTAAAACAGCTCACCACCATTAACAATCAATTTCAAAAGGGCATGGCTGCCTGCGCCAGCATCTTCGAAATACTCGATGAAGCTGATGAAGAAGACAGTGGCCGCACAAAAATAGAGCGAGCAACTGGCAAGATAGAATTTGATGACGTTACCTTTTCATACCCCGGCAAGCATACGCCGGCACTATCTAATGTTAGCTTTACGGCAAACCCAGGACAATCGGTTGCACTGGTTGGGCGTTCAGGAAGCGGAAAATCAACAATTTCATCGCTGCTTACGCGTTTTTATGTGCCGCAAGAGGGGCAGATACGTTTAGACGACATGCCGCTTAACGACGTAGACTTAAAAGCATTGCGCGCTCAATTCGCCGTGGTATCGCAAAATGTCACGCTGTTTAACGATACCATTGCTAATAATATTGCGTACGGTGCACGCCAAAACGTGTCTCGCAAAGAAATTGAAAATGCGGCTAGAATGGCCCACGTAGAAGAGTTTCTTGCAAATTTACCGGATGGGTTAGACTCGGTGATTGGTGAAAATGGTCTAATGCTTTCCGGCGGTCAGCGCCAGCGTATTGCCATTGCAAGGGCTATTTTGGCAGAAGCGCCCATACTTATTTTAGATGAAGCAACCTCGGCGCTAGACACCGAGTCGGAACGCTTAATTCAAGATGCCTTGGAAAAGCTACAAAAGCGTTGTACTAGTATTGTGGTGGCACACCGTCTTTCAACTATCGAGAATGCAGACTGTATTATGGTGGTTGAGCAGGGGCGTATTATTGAAAAAGGTAAGCATGATGAATTGCTTGAAAAAGGCGGTCATTATGCGCAGCTCCACGCACTTCAATTTGGTGAGACTAAGTGAGCCAACCACAAAGTAAAACCCTGCACGACAATTGGTATTTTGGCCATGGATTAGTATGGCTGCTCGCACCTTTTGCTCTGCTATTTTACTTTGTTTCGGCAATTCGACGTTTACTGTTTAAAGTGGGTGTGAAAAAAGTTTTCAAAGCCGAAGTACCCGTTATTGTAGTGGGTAATATTTCGGTGGGGGGAAACGGCAAGACACCCGTTGTGTTAGCTTTAGCCGATTATTACCAAAGTCACGGCATAAAAGTAGGCATTCTTAGTCGAGGTTATGGCGCTAAATCAGCGGTTTACCCCCGACGAGTAAACGGCGACGACAATGCCGCAGAGGTGGGGGATGAGCCTAGACTACTGGCTATTAGAAGCCAGTGTGATGTGGTTATTGACCCAAATCGCGCTCGCGGCGCCGCCTATTTAACTGAAGAATTACAATGTGAATTGATTATTTGCGACGACGGACTGCAGCACTATGCATTACATCGTGACATTGAGCTTGTTGTTATGGACGATAGGAAAGTAGGGAGCGGTTATTTGCTTCCTATGGGCCCTTTGCGAGAGGGGCAATGGCGTTTAAGCACCGTGGATGCGTTAATTCACAATAGCCGCTCCATGCCGACGTTTGACCATGCCGTCGCCCCGCAATTTTTAATGACACTGGTGCCTGGCGATTTTACATCGGTATCTAACCGAGTAAAAACTTGTACGGTTGAAGAAATAAGAAAACAGGTACCTTGTAGTGCGATTGCTGGAATTGGGTCTCCCCAACGCTTTTTTAATCAGCTAAGGGATATGCAAATAACGTTATCACATACGCAGCCTTTGGCCGATCATCACGCGATGACACCTTCTGATATTCCTCAAGGTACAGTCTTGATGACCGAAAAAGATGCAGTAAAGGCGGCGTCATTCGCTCATGAAGCATGTTGGTTTTTACCCGTCAGCGCTCATCTCGCCCCAGACTTTTTTAATTTAATAGACGTAAAACTTGCAAAAGCGGGTTTAACGTTTAACAAAACGGACAGGAATAATAACAATGGCATTTGATAAAAAGCTTTTAGAAGTCTTGGCTTGCCCCGTATGCAAGGGAAAGTTAGTACTAAACGAAGATATGACGCAATTGGTATGTCGGTTTGACCGCTTAGCCTTTGATATTAAGGACGGCATACCTGTTCTTATTGAGAGTAAAGCAACCGCTTTATCTTTAGATGAAGTCGACGCTACACGTTAATTCAGTATTTGTCTTCAGCGTCAGTTAAAAGCTTTGATTAAAGGCAGGAAAGATATGTCATTCACCGTTGTTATTCCCGCACGTTTCGGTTCAAGCCGCTTTCCAGGTAAGCCATTAGCGCTTATTGATGGAAAGCCCATGATTCAGCACGTAGTAGAACGGGCTAAAGAGGCGGGCGCGGAAAACATAATAGTGGCAACAGACGATGAACGTATTCAAAACGTTGTCGAAGGGTTTGCCCAAGTATGCATGACGTCTGTGGATCACCAGTCGGGCACAGAGCGCATAGCAGAAGTTATTCAAACGCAGAATATCTCTGGGGATACCATTGTAGTGAACGTCCAAGGGGACGAGCCATTTATTCCCGCTGAAAATATTAAACAGGTTGCAACTAATTTAGCTAACGCGCCTCAGTGTCAAATGGCCACGCTTTCCACTCCTATTGTGAGCGTCGAGGATGTATTCAACCCAAACATAGTGAAAGTGTTGGTGAATGAAAAAGGGGAGTCTATCTACTTTTCACGCTCGCCCATTCCATTTGAACGAGACTACATGATGGCGAACCCAAACAAAGCGAATACGGCCCTATATAATCGTCATATAGGTATTTACGCGTATCGCGCCAACTATGTAAACCAGTACGTTAACTACGCGCCCAGTGCTTTAGAACAAATCGAGTCACTCGAGCAACTTCGGGCTATTTGGTACGGTGATAAAATTCACTGCGAAGTAGCGGTAGCGCCACCACCTGTTGGAATTGATACACCGGAAGATCTGGAACGCCTTTTAGAGACTATATAAAAACCAGATGGCTTTTGGAAAATGGTTTACCACGGCGTATTGTCGGTTAAAAGCCATAAAAGGCGCCATAAAAAACGCTAGAATCAAGCCTGCCGAACAGGCAAGAAATCTAAATAACGCATATACACAGTAACAAGGGAATCGTTATGAACGTAGTTATTACGGGCGGTAATCGCGGTATAGGGCTTGCGCTTACCAAGCAATTTAAAGCACGTGGCGCAAAAGTCTATGCCACGTGTCGCAATAGTTGTGATGAGTTGAACTCTGCAGGCGTTACCATCATCAAAGGCGTTGATGTCTCTCAACCTGAAATGCTGGCAGAAAAACTCGCACCTTTAATGGATGTGAAAATTGATTTGCTCATTAATAACGCTGGGGTTCTGGGCAAAGAAAGCCTAGATGACTGGGACCCAAACACCATAGATTATCAGTTCCGTGTTAATGCCATGGGGCCGCTTCTTGTTTCCCAGACTCTCTTACCAGCGATGGCAGACAACAGTAAAATTGCGATGATCACAAGTCGTATGGGCTCGATGGCTGATAATGGCTCTGGTGGTTATTATGGCTATCGCATGTCTAAAGCTGCGTTGAATGCAGCCTCCGTATCTTTGGCAAACGATCTAAAGCCAAGAGGGATTGCTGTAGGTATTTTTCACCCTGGGTTCGTGCAAACTGAAATGGTTAATGGTGCAGGCGATATTGATGCTGATACGTGTGCCGAACGTTTGTCGCAGCGTATTGATGAGCTTAACGTGGATAATGCAGGGCGCTTTATCCATTCAAATGGTGACGAGCTACCTTGGTAGTTTTCACGTTGATGACCCAGTAACCGAGGTATAAAAACCGAGGTATCAGGTATAAAGAGTAGATAAAATAAAACCCTATCGTGAATACGCCATCGATAGGGTTTCTAGACTAGCTTTAGCTGTTAGGCTCTAGTGCAAAGTGTATGGCTACTCTGCGCCCTCCGTTGCATGCGCTTCTTCATCGTCTTGGTCTTCAGATAGTACAGCCCATACATCGTGTTCGTTAGCGTGAATGACTTCAGCCCATACACGATCGCCTGGTTTTACATCGTAAACCCCGTTTAAATGAACGAGGCCGTCCACTTCAGGCGCATCGGCATAAGTTCGACCTACCGCACCTTCGGCGTCAACGCTATCAATAACCACTTGATACTCATTACCAATTCTGGCTTTTAATCGCGCAGCGCTTATTTCACCCTGTACTTCCATGAAGCGCGCAAGGCGTTCTTGTTTTATATCTTCTGGTACTGGGTCAGGTAGGTCGTTTGCTCTTGCCCCTTCAACAGGTGAATAAGCGAATGCACCAACGCGATCAAGCTGGGCTTCCCGTAGAAAGTCTAAAAGTTCTTCAAACTCTTCTTCTGTTTCTCCTGGAAATCCAACGATAAACGTAGAGCGAATTACCAATGACGGGCATTGTTCACGCCATTTTTTAACGCGCTCTAGTACTCTTTCTGCACTACCTGGGCGCTTCATAAGTCTAAGAATGCGCTTATTGGCGTGCTGGAATGGAATATCAAGATAAGGCAGAATTTTACCATCATTCATCAGTGGAATGAGGTCATCAACATGGGGGTAGGGGTAAACGTAGTGGAGGCGTACCCAAATTCCCATTTCACCCAGTTGCTCGCAAAGCTGTTGCATGTGGGTTTTCACCGGCATGCCGTTCCAGAACCCTGTTCTGTGTTTTACATCTACACCGTACGCACTGGTATCTTGAGAGATAACCAATAGCTCTTTCACGCCCGCCTCTTTTAATCGTTTGGCTTCATCAAGCACGTTGCCAACAGGGCGGCTTACTAAATCTCCGCGCATTGAGGGGATAATGCAGAATGTGCAGCGGTGGTTGCAGCCTTCTGAAATTTTTAAATATGCGTAATGGCGGGGCGTTAGTTTCACACCGTGATCAGGAATAAGATCCGCAAACGGATTATGCTGAGGCTTCGGTAAATGCTCGTGTACTTGCTCTACTACCGTCTCGTATGCATGAGGGCCGGTAATAGCCAAGACATTTGGGTGTAGCTCTCGAATTTCGTCTTCTTTTACCCCTAAGCAACCCGTAACAATAACTTTGCCATTTTCCTTTAATGCTTCACCAATGGTATCTAACGATTCTTCAACTGCGGCGTCAATGAACCCACAAGTGTTGACGATAACGAGATCAGCATCGTTGTAGGTAGGCACTACGTCATAACCTTCGGTGCGAAGTTGAGTAAGAATACGTTCAGAATCAACCAAATTTTTAGGGCACCCTAAGCTGACAAAACCAATTCTGCTACCTACACCTTGTTGTGAAGATTGATTGTCACTCAGTACTTTGACCGGTGTTTCAAGCGTTGTGGTTTTGTTTGCGACTTTGTTTGGATCAAACGTTTCTACTGTCATCTAAAATATCACCCGAAAAATGACTGTGCTTAAAATGGCCGCGGATTATACAGCAAGTCATACCAATGCGCAGTAGTTTTAGGTTACAAATGCGCTTTTAGCTAGACAAAGTTCAGCAGGGGTACGACCAACGTTACCGCGTTAATTAAAGGCTAAGCGCTATATTTTAAAAAAGCCATTATTATTCATGCAAAAAGGTAACGCGTCGCTGTAGAGGCGCGGTCTGACATTTTGCGACCTTTTAAATAAAGGGCTATAAGAACAAATACTAAAACCCTGCCTGTTTAAAATTTTGAAGTTATCCCCACTTTAGTATCTTCCTGGTACAAAACTTCAATAAAGAAGCGTATTAAGCGCTGTTCAAAAGTGGAAATGAAAAAAGTGAACCCATGTTAAAACTCCCACTTTCTTATTACGACGAATCTGGGCGCATCCTTCCTCCTCGTTGGCTGTATAGCGTATTTATTCTTTTATGCATCGATTGGCTAGCGTTTATCTTTTCCTTAGCGTCTCGAACACAAACCAGTGAGTTACTTGCGTTTTTCTACCCACAAAAAGAAAGTTTAGGTCTTGGGCTTTTGGCAAGCCTACCGGTTTTTCTGGCACTGGTGTTAGTTAGTCAGCGAGAGAGACTGTGGAAAAAAGGCTACCTCAACTGGCGCCGTTGGGTAATTCCGCTAGCACAAATTGGCGTGGTATTATTGCTGTGTGTACAACTCTATTATGCTATGCATCATCATTGGGGGTTTGAATACATTACCGGTGTAAAAATAGTATTCTATAGCATTGCGCTTTATGCCATATCAAAAAGCCGTCATTTGAAGTGGATGGTAGAAGATTGGAAAGCGCCTAATCCTTAAAGGTAAAGGCGCTTAACGAGATGAAAGGGGACTGGCCCTTAGTGATGCGCTTTGTGGTTGGCCAGGGCCTGTTCATAATAAGCAAACACACTAATTTGACTATCATTAACAAGGCGCTCGTAACAGATTCCAGCGAGTGCATACGTATTATCGCCCACTTTTAAAAATACTGAAGGCGCTTTAGGGTTAGATTGGTCGTAAATCCACTCACCATCTAATTGCGCTTTCAAAATCTCACCTATATACGCGCCAAAAATATTGCAGATGGTAAAGACCGCTTCGTCTTCTAGAGCTAAGTCGTGGTATTTATCAACAAAGCTAAGCAGAACGTCATCAACTAAAGCAACACTCTCTGGTGAGTTGTCGAGTACTATATTGAACTCATCGGCTGCGGTTACTGCTGCGTCTTTAGCGCAGTCTGACATTAATTTATTGAGTTCATCTGGTGACATCTTGTTCTCCTTCTCACCGAGAATGGCATTGGTACTGTAACCAATAATTGAATAAGTAAACCTGGTTGCTAGTCAATATTACATTAACTTGCGCATAAAATTAGCTGATAGAAAGCGTTTTGTTACCATTAAAAGAAAACGCGCTACATCGAGCAAACGCGCACTAAGCAAGCCCTTACTGTTTGGTAGCTATTGTGCGTAAGTTATCGGCCAAAGTCTATTTTTGTCCAGTTAATCTGTTAATCACGCTCGCCGCTGCGAACATACCAAATGTCGCAGTAACCGTAACAACAGCCCCAAAACCGCCTGCACAATCGAGTCGAGTTCCTCCCTCCATTGCCGACTTGTTATAACACACTGAGCCATCTGGTTGCGGGTAACGCAACTGCTCAGTAGAATAAATGCATTCCACACCAAAGCGGCGCTTAGGGTTCTTGCTAAAATTGTAGTTTCTGCGAAGTTCACTGCGCAATTTGGCAGCTAGCGGGTCTTGCGTGGTCTTAGCTAGGTCGCCTTTGGTCACCTGTGTGGGGTCTATCTGGCCGCCAGCGCCACCTACCGTAACAATAGAGATTTTGTTGCGTTTACAGTGAGCAATCATAGCGGCTTTAGCACGTATGCTGTCAGTAGCATCAACCACTGTATCCATTTCTTTGGTCAAAAGCGTGGCTGTATTGTCAGGCGTGACAAAATCTTCAACACAGTTTACTTTGCAATTAGGGTTTATTAGCGCAATACGCGACGCAATGGCCTCGACCTTTGGTTCGCCTATCGTATTTGAAAGTGCGTGAATCTGACGGTTTGTGTTCGTAACGCAGACATCGTCTAAATCAATAAGTGTGATTGTGCCAACGCCCGAACGGGCTAGTGCTTCGGCAGTCCAACTTCCTACGCCACCAATACCTACTACGGCTACGTGGCTATTGGCTAAATTATTGGTTTGATGTGCGCCGTACAAACGCACAATACCACCTAAACGAGGATCATCAGACATGCTTTACTTCACTTAACAATTAAACAATACGGACGTGGGTTAGCGATAAAACGCGTAAACACACTAGCAGGGCGCGCATCATCTCAAAAGTGAATACCAAAGATCAATACACTCCAGTTTTTTCGAATAATAAATCCGATTTTAAGCAACATACGTTCTACACAATACATGTTTTAATAAACTCATTGTGTAATGAGATAGATAAAAGGGGCAGGCAAATGGGCTTACTCGTTGACGGAAAATGGCAAGATAAGTGGTACGATACCAGTAAAAGCGGTGGGAAATTTGAACGCCAGGCATCCAAATTTCGTGACACAGTTAACAGCGATGACAACGGGACATTCACAGTTGAATCAGGCCGTTATCACCTATACGTATCTTTAGCCTGTCCATGGGCGCATAGAGCACTCATTTTTAGAAAGCTAAAGGGGCTGGAAGCGCATATTGATGTCTCTGTTGTTCACCCTGAAATGCTTGATAACGGGTGGGAGTTTAAAGACTACCCTGGGGCAACCGAAGACAAGCTTTACGGGTTTGATTATGCCCACCAGATCTACACGAAAGCCGAACCCGAAATAACGAGTCGTGTTACCGTTCCCGTTTTATGGGACAAACAAACCGAAACCATCGTTAATAATGAATCGGCCGAGATCATTCGCATTTTCAACAGTGGATTTGACGCACTTACTAACAACCACGATGACTATTACCCTGAAGCCCTTCGCGAAGAAATCGATACCATTAACAACATGGTATATCACGACATCAATAATGGTGTGTATAAGGCGGGGTTTGCTACAACACAAGAGGCATACGAAGAGGCGGTGAATGCTTTGTTCCATGCTTTAGATATGGTTGAAGAAAGACTGAGTAAACAACGCTATTTGGTTGGCAGTCAAATCACCGAAGCCGATTGGCGTTTATTTACCACGCTAATACGCTTTGACGCGGTTTATCACGGTCACTTCAAATGTAATAAGAAGCAAATTGCAGATTATCCGAATATATTCGGCTATATGAAAGAACTCTATCAGGTGCCGGGTGTTGCTGATACGGTGAATTTTGATCATATCAAGAGACATTATTATTACAGCCATACCATGATAAACCCAACGCAAGTCATCCCGGTAGGGCCCGAGCAAGACCTTATGTCGGCCCATGGCCGCGAAAGTATCGAGTAATGGCTTTTTAGTAAGAATTTAAGGTAGGTACAAGCTATGTCGTTCACAGTTAACGCGCAAAAAACGATAGAAAAAGTCGTCACGGGTATGCCAACCAGCGACGGTGCAGGCGTGTCACTCACACGTATCATCGGCCAACCCGATCTGCCTCGATTAGATCCATTTCTCATGCTAGATTTTTTTGGTTCAGATAACCCTGGTGAGTATATAGCGGGTTTTCCACCTCATCCTCATCGAGGGTTTCAGACCGTTACCTATATGCTTGCAGGTAAAATGCGTCACAAGGACTCTGTGGGTAATGAGGGCGTGATTGATGCAGGGGGAATTCAATGGATGAACGCAGGCAGAGGCATTATTCATGAGGAAATGCCGGAGCAAGAAGAGGGTTTATTGCAAGGCTTTCAGTTGTGGGTAAACCTACCCGCAATTGAGAAGATGTCAGCGCCCAACTATCAAGATATTCAGCCGGATAGTGTTCCAATGGCGCACATTCAAAATGCAGACGTAAAAGTATTAGCAGGAGCGATTGAAGGAGTACAAGGGCCTGTCAAGACAACCGCCGTATCGCCCACCTTTTTAGACGTGGCATTGAAAAGCGGGCCTTCTGAAATTGCCATGAATTCAGATGAATCTGCATTTATCTATGTTTACGAAGGTGATGTCGTTATTAATAAAGGTGAGCAGGGCAACGAAACTATTCTGGAACAAGGAGAGCTTGGCGTTTTATCACAGAAGGGAACGCAGCTTTGTGTTTCGACTGATACGGAATGTAAGTTTATAGTAGTATCGGGTAAGCCTATTAACGAGCCTGTGGTTCAATATGGCCCTTTTGTGATGAACTCTCAGCAAGAAATTGTTCAGGCGTTTAATGATTATCAAAGCGGTGTATTAGCAAAGTAAGGGCATAAGCTTTTTTACTTTAGAACCGCTTGGCTTACAACAGGCACTTTCCTATTATTCAAAATAATCGTCATTAACGTGCCTCTTAAAACCGCGTGTACTATGAGTTAACGCGCTAAGTACACGCATTTGAGCCCGTATGTGGGCAATTGCTGCCTTTTCACAAATTGAAATAGTAATTCACTCCCCCTAATGATTTAATATCACTATGTTTAAATACATGTTTTCTTCTCTTTTACGATGTCATCAAAAAGGCGCTTAGCGCTTTAAGGTCGTAAAAAGCATTAAAGTAATCATAAATAGTTAAAACACAGGGAATTTCGATCCAAATGGCAACCCCAATTACCTGCTTTAAAGCATACGATATTCGTGGCGAACTTAACTCACAGCTAACCGAAGAGGTAGCGTACCGAATTGGCTATGCTTTTGCTCAAGAATTAAATGCGAAAACCGTCGTTGTTGGCAGTGATGTGCGTCTTACGTCCACGCCATTAAAACTAGCGTTAAGCGCAGGCCTCATAGACGCTGGTGCAACCGTTACTGACATTGGCATGGCAGGAACCGAAGAAATTTATTTCGCTACAAAGCACCTTGGTGTGGACGGCGGTATTGAAGTAACAGCAAGCCACAACCCCATCAATTACAACGGCATGAAGCTGGTAAAAGCGGGTTCTGTTCCTATTAGCGGTGACACAGGCTTAAACGCAATAAAAGAGAAAGCGGAAGCGTTAGGCGACGATTACGTGTCAGAACGGTTAGCGCACTACACTAACGGTGTAACGATCGATGCCGACGCGTTCTTTAACGGTACTGCTCATGTAAACGAAGTTAAGCTTTCTAACACTGGTAAATACGCGGTTAAGTCGTGTATGTCTGACTATGTTTCTCACATGCTGTCTTATGTGAATTTAAGTAATTTTACGCCGCTAAAAGTTGTGGTGAACGCTGGTAATGGCGCCGCAGGCCCGGCACTAGACGCTATCGAGAAAGAAATGAAGTCGCAGGGCGTACCCATTGAATTTATAAAAGTACACCACGACGCAGATGGTACATTTCCAAACGGTATTCCTAACCCATTACTACCAGAAAATCGTGCCGATACTGCTGATGCGGTTAAAGCGTCGGGTGCTGATTTTGGTATCGCGTGGGATGGAGACTTCGACCGCTGTTTCTTGTTTGATGCAGACGGTGAATTTATTGAGGGATACTACATTGTTGGCTTGCTGGCTGAGGCGTTTATCGAGAAAAATACCGACAGCAAAATTATTTACGACCCACGCGTGTATTGGAATACAGAAGATATTGTAGCGAACGCGGGCGGTACCCCCATCAAATCAAAAACCGGTCATGCGTTTATTAAAGAACGTATGCGCAAAGAAGATGCGGTGTATGGCGGAGAAATGAGCGCGCACCACTATTTCAGAGATTTTGCGTACTGTGATTCAGGTATGATCCCTTGGCTACTCATTGCTGAACTTGTTTGCGTGAAAAAACAAACGCTAGCAAGCATGGTTAAAGCGCGTATTGAAGCGTTTCCATCATCAGGTGAAATCAATAGCAAGCTTAAAGATGCTGACGCAGCACTTGAGCGTGTAACGAGTAAATATAAACCTCAGGCTAGCGTTATAGATACAACGGATGGCTTAGGTTTAGAATTTGGAAACTGGCGCTTTAATTTGCGCAAATCGAACACTGAACCAGTTATTCGTTTAAATGTTGAAAGTAAAGGCGACATTGCCTTGATGGAAGAGAAGACAGAGGCGCTGCTTACGCTTATTCGCGATGAGTAATCATCGCGATTAACGGCAGTTTGTTCATTTAAGTCATGTGAAAACGATAGGGCGACAATGCTTTTAATAGTTTATCGCCTTTTTTGATTTGAGAAAATAAAATCATAAAAAATTCAAAAGCTTAGTCTGGTTACGTGTAACCGATATAAGTTTTTTAAGATGACTAACGCGCAAATAATTTACGTAACGTGTTGGCTTTTTTAAGCGATTAAATAAATCATCCACGCGTGGCAAACTACCACAACGCTAGTTAGCCCCATACGAAGGCTAATGTAGCTTACCACTTGCTCTTTAGGTAGGCTAAGGGTGAACTTGTCATACATGAGCACAGCCACATAGCTTAATGACAATACACCAAACACTTTGACATCATTTGAAAATACCAAGCACAGCCAGCCGATAATGGTAGGCAACATGGCAATGAACATCTGTTTGTCATAACGCTGATTGCTAATTGTATCCCACCAATGAATACCACCGAAAAAAGACAACAATACGGCAGAGTACTGTACAAAATAAACCGCACTTTGAGTAAGGGGCAATAAATTGAATTGGTATGCTAATGGCATAGCGACAAAGGGGATAAGACCTGCAATACCTAGCAAAACGGCAGAATAGGGCATTGATGTTCCTTTAATACAAATTTCTAAAACAAAAATAGCGCCATAGAGGCGCTATTTTTACTATCAAGGGTAATACTTAGTTCCGTATTACTTGATTGGCGTGTACTTACGCTGGCTGTGACCAGTGTATAACTGACGAGGACGACCAATTTTTTGCTTAGGGTCGCTCATCATTTCATGCCAGTGAGAAATCCAGCCTACTGTACGAGACAGGGCGAAGATACAGGTAAACATGTTTGTAGGAATACCAATAGCTTTTAGTACGATACCTGAGTAGAAGTCTACGTTCGGGAACAGTTTCTTCTCTGCGAAGTAAGGGTCGCTCAACGCAATTTTTTCAAGTTCCATTGCTACTTCTAGCAGCGGGTCTTTCACGTTAAGTTCGCTCAATACTTCGTGGCAGCTTTCACGCATTACTGTAGCACGTGGGTCGTGGTTTTTATAAACACGGTGACCGAAGCCCATCAGACGGAACGGGTCATTCTTGTCTTTAGCACGAGCAATAAACTCAGGAATGCGGTCAACTGTACCGATTTCTTCTAGCATGTTAAGACATGCTTCGTTTGCACCACCGTGAGCAGGTCCCCAAAGTGACGCAACACCTGCCGCAATACACGCGTAAGGGTTAGCGCCAGACGAACCAGCAAGGCGTACCGTTGAGGTAGACGCGTTTTGCTCGTGGTCAGCGTGAAGGGTAAAGATACGGTCCATCGCACGCTCTACAGCAGGGCTGATTTGAAATTCTTCTGCAGGTACAGAGAACATCATGTTCAGGAAGTTAGCTGCATAGCTTAGGTCGTTACGTGGATATACGAAAGGCTGACCGATGTTGTATTTATAACACATAGCAACAAGGGTAGGCATTTTCGCAATTAGACGGTGAGCGCTGCGAACACGCTGCTCTTCGTTAGAAACGTCTAAATCACTGTGATAGAACGAAGACATAGCGCCAACGGTACCGCATAGCATTGCCATAGGGTGCGCGTCGTTGCGGAAACCGTGGAAGAACATGTTAATTTGTTCATGTACCATGGTGTGACGAGTAATTGTCTCTTTGAATTCTTCGTACTGTTCTTTTGTTGGTGCATCACCGTGAAGAAGCATGTGACAAACTTCAAGATAGTCTGCGTCACGCGCTAGTTCTTCAATAGGGAAACCGCGGTGTAATAATACACCTTGAGCGCCATCAATGTAGGTAATTGAAGACTCGCAAGATCCTGTCGCCATAAAACCTGGGTCGTACGTGAAATAACCGTATTGGCCTACCGTACGGACGTCGATTACATCTTGTCCTTCAGTGCCAGACAAGATAGGAAGCTCGATTTCCTTACCGCCGGCTTTAAGAATGGCTTTCTGATCTGCCATAAAATGCTCTCCTCAGAATGGTTCTGTTTGCAGCGAAAACGGACGAAAATATCCGCCTCGTTGGGAAAAGTGGGCGTATTTGTACTTTATTATGCACCAACAAGTCAATTTAATTGCATATTTGAACAATAAATATTCCAAATTGCTTAAAAAAATACTAGCAATCGGATAACGATTAATTCACTTGCTGGGAATTCACTTTGCCCGATACGGTGCAATTATCAATGGCTTTTCGACAAAGGTAAACCACCGATCGATAAATATATTAACAGGTTAGTTTAAAAAGTAACCTTTTGATGAGGAATAATTACCCATACAGATTAAAAGTGCTTAATTTCTTATTGATATGCATAGTTATTCCTAGTGCCTGCTGTTAAACTTCAAGACGCTGTAATTGCAAGCGTTTCGACATGTTGCGCTCAATTTTGAACTCTTTTTAATCAAAATAATGACTATAAAAGTACAGATAAAGACTAAAGTCTTACTACGGCACAAAAAATTGTAATTATATACTACGCTGGATATACTCAGCGGTGCTTTGGAATCGGAATAATTATTCTGTTACAAGCATTAAAGAATAATTCACAAATTGTTAACAACTCAATGGATGAGGCAATTAACAGGTTAAAAATCGAATTCACTTACTCAGGACATAATAAAGGTAAGAAATTCATTATCCCCTACGGATTAAACAGGCATACATTGTGAAAAAGCAAAGACCAGTAAATTTAGAACTCAATACTATTAAATTTCCGCCCTCTGCTATTTCGTCAATTCTCCACCGTGTAACCGGTGTTGCAATGTTCTTCGCGCTTCTTTTCGTTATTTGGGCTTGGGCAGTTTCTGTTCACTCGGCTGAAGGTTTCGCGAACGTACAAGCAATCATGGACGGTTTCCTTGGAAAATTTGTCGCAATTGGCACAGCCTCAGCGCTGACGTATCACATTCTAGGCGGCCTAAGACACGTTGTTATGGATTTAGGTCACTGGGAAGAACTAGAGTCGGGCAATACAAGTGCTAAAGCAGTTATCGCACTTTGGGTTGTACTGACCGTAGTATTGGGAGTTGCATTATGGTAACCAACCAAGCAAGCATAAAGCGTGACGGCGTACAAGACTACGTATCTCTTCGCGCAACAGCAGCGATAATTTTCGCGTACTCGGTTTTCATGGCGTGGTTTTTTATTACCACCGATAACTTAACGTTTATCGAATGGCGAGGTTTGTTCTCAGGCCTAGCTATGAAAGTTTTCACATTGGCAGCACTAGTAGCAGTGATGATCCACGTGCGTATCGGCCTTTGGCAGGTACTTACAGACTATGTTAAAGCGACAGGTCTACGTGCGGTACTACAATATATATTAAATATCATCGCGTTCGGCTACGTAGCTGTGGGCCTATTCGTATTGTGGGGAGTGTAAAATGAGTTTACCCGTTCACGAGTTTGATGCAGTAGTAATTGGTGCCGGCGGTGCAGGTATGCGCGCAGCACTCCAGATTTCAGAGTCTGGTAAATCTTGCGCTCTGCTTTCAAAAGTATTTCCAACCCGTTCTCACACTGTGTCTGCACAAGGTGGTATTACCGTAGCATTGGGTAATTCACACGAAGACAACTGGGAATGGCACATGTATGACACCGTAAAGGGGTCAGATTATATCGGTGACCAAGACGCTATCGAATACATGTGTAAGACAGGACCTGAAGCAATCATTGAGATGGAGAACATGGGTCTTCCTTTCTCTCGCTTCGAAAACGGTAAAATTTACCAGCGTCCTTTTGGTGGTCAGTCTAAGAACTTTGGTGGCGAGCAGGGTGCTCGTACGGCAGCAGCGGCTGACCGTACCGGTCACGCACTTCTTCACCTTCTTTACCAACAAAACGTAAAGAATAAAACAAAAGTATTTTCTGAGTGGTACGCGCTAGATTTAGTGAAAAACCAAGACGGTGACGTAGTAGGTTGTACAGCAATCGACATCGAATCTGGCGAAGTAGTTTACTTCAAGTCGCGCGCTGTTGTTCTTGCAACGGGTGGTGCAGGGCGTATCTATGCGTCTACCACAAACGCACACATCAATACCGGTGACGGTGTGGGTATGGCGCTTCGTGCAGGTGTTGCAGTTCAGGATATGGAAATGTGGCAGTTCCACCCAACGGGTATTGCTGGCGCAGGTACATTGGTTACTGAAGGTTGTCGCGGTGAAGGTGGTTACCTACTAAACAAAGACGGCGAGCGCTTCATGGAACGTTATGCGCCAAACGCGAAAGACCTTGCTGGTCGTGACGTTGTTGCGCGTTCAATGATGACAGAGATTCGCGAAGGCCGCGGTTGTGAAGGCCCATGGGGTACACACATTAAGCTTAAGCTTGATCACCTTGGTAAAGACGTTCTTGAATCGCGTCTACCTGGTATCCTTGAGCTATCCCGTACGTTTGCACACGTTGACCCAGTAAAAGAGCCAATTCCAGTAATTCCTACTTGTCACTATATGATGGGTGGTATTCCAACGAACGTTGATGGCCAATGTCTAACGGTTGATGAAAACGGTAACGACAAAGTTGTTAATGGTCTATTTGCTTGTGGTGAGATTGCTTGTGTATCGGTACACGGCGCTAACCGCCTTGGCGGTAACTCGCTACTTGACCTTGTTGTATTCGGTCGTGCGACTGGTTTACACCTTGGTAAGACATTATCTGATATGGCCCCAACGCGCGACGCGTCAGAATCTGATCTTGAAGCGTCAATGGCTCGTTTCAATCGTTGGGAAAATTCAGAAAAAGGCAAGGGCGAAGACCCAGTCCAAATTAAGAAAGATTTGCAAGAATGTATGCAGCTTAACTTCTCGGTATTCCGTGAAGGTGACGCAATGGCGGAAGGACTTAAAGAGCTTAGCGAAATTCGTGAGCGCCTCAAGAATGCTCGCCTTGACGACAAGAGTTCAGACTTCAATACCCAACGTATAGAGTGTTTAGAACTTGATAACCTTATGGAAACCGCGTACAGCACGGCAGTAGCAGCGAATTTCAGAACGGAAAGCCGTGGCGCACACAGCCGCTTCGACTTCCCGGACCGAGATGATGATAACTGGCTATGTCACAGCATTTATGATCCGAACACGGATAAAATGATTAAACGTGAAGTGAATATGGCGCCTAAGCTTAGGGAAGCATTCCCGCCTAAAGTGCGTTCATATTAAGAGAGGCAACGATCATGCAATTAACTTTTTCGATTTATCGTTATAACCCAGAAGTAGATGCGAAGCCTCGCATGCAAGACTACACTCTAGAAGTAGAGGAAGGTCAAGACATGATGGTGCTAGATGCGCTACTTGCACTTAAAGAGCAGGATCCGACGCTTTCTTTCCGTCGCTCATGCCGCGAAGGTGTATGTGGTTCTGACGGTGTAAACATGAACGGCAAAAACGGCCTAGCATGTATTACTCCACTTTCTGCGCTGGGCAAAGGCAAAATAGTCGTTCGTCCACTTCCAGGTCTACCTGTTGTACGTGACCTTGTTGTTGATATGACGCAGTTCTATACACAGTACGAAAAGATTAAGCCTTTCTTAATTAACGACAGCAAGCAGCCGCCGGCTCGTGAGCACCTTCAGTCACCTGAAGAGCGCGCTAAGTTAGATGGTTTATATGAGTGTATCTTATGTGCATGCTGTTCGACGTCTTGCCCATCATTTTGGTGGAACCCTGACAAGTTTATCGGTCCGGCCGGTCTACTTCACGCTTATCGATTCTTAATTGATAGCCGTGACACTGCGACAGAAGAGCGTCTTAACGAGCTTGACGATGCATTCAGCGTATTCCGCTGTCACGGTATCATGAACTGTGTAAGTGTATGTCCTAAAGGATTGAACCCAACAAAAGCTATTGGCCAAATCAAGTCAATGCTTTTACAACGGGCTGTTTAGTACTATAGTCTGATAACTTCCTAAGTTATAGATGCGATACGCTAAATAGCCATCCAATAAGGATGGCTATTTTTTTATATATTCTCCGTTATAACACTTGGTTATGCTGAGAATAACCTTATAATACATCTTGATTGTTAACTAGATTTTATAAAACGTAGCAAGGCAAATTAAATGCAAGAAAGCGTGATGAAAGCGTGGTGGGATTCCTCGCACATGGCAGGTGCCAACGCTGCCTATGTTGAAGAGTTGTATGAAACCTATTTAGAAGACCCGCAAAGTGTCTCTGAAAATTGGCGACAAATCTTCGATAACCTCCCCAAAGTCGATGGCGTAGAGTTAGAAACCAATCATACAACTATTAAGAATCAATTTAGGCAACTTGCTGCGTTAGGGCCAACCGCCCGCATGTCTAGTCCGTCTTCTCCTTCTGCTAATGTCTCAGACGACAGGCAAGTTAAAGTCCTTCAGTTAATTAACGCGTTCCGCTTCCGCGGTCACCAACACGCAAACTTAGATCCTCTTGGTCTATGGCAACAAGAGCGTGTGCGCGACTTAGAACTTTCTCACCACAGCCTATCTGAGCAAGATTTCGATTCGGTTTTCAACGTGGGTTCTTATGCTATCGGCAAAGAGTCAATGCCACTTGGAGAACTGTTTAAATCGCTTAACAGAACTTACTGCGGGTCTATCGGTGCAGAGTACATGCACATTACCGACACAGAACAAAAGCGTTGGTTACAGCAAAAGATAGAATCTGTTCAGGCCAAGCCTGAAATTTCTCGTGATGAGAAGTTAGGTATTCTTAAAGGCCTTACTGCGGCCGACGGCATGGAAAAATACTTGGGTTCTAAATTCCCAGGTGCAAAGCGTTTCTCTCTAGAAGGCGGCGATGCGCTAATTCCTATGCTTAAAGGCTTGATCACAAAAGCGGGCACTGCGGGTACCAAAGAAGTGGTTATCGGCATGGCTCACCGTGGTCGATTGAACGTATTGGTAAACGTACTGGGTAAAAACCCGTCAGTACTGTTTGACGAATTCTCTGGTAAACACGACGACTCGCTAGGTGCGGGTGACGTGAAATACCACGCTGGTTTCTCTTCAGACTTTGCAACGCCAGGTGGCAATGTTCACCTAGCGCTAGCGTTTAACCCGTCTCACCTTGAAATTGTTAACCCGGTAGTTATGGGGTCGGTACGCGCTCGTTTAGCACGTCGTGATAACGACACTAACACAGTGTTGCCAATAACTATCCACGGTGACTCTGCTATTGCGGGTCAGGGTGTAGTTCAAGAAACCTTTAATATGTCACAAACTCGCGGTTTTGCTGTGGGTGGTACCGTTCGCATTGTGGTAAACAACCAAGTTGGCTTTACCACGTCGAAAACAGAAGATACCCGTTCAACGCAATACTGTACCGACATCGCGAAAATGGTGCAGGCGCCAATTTTCCATGTTAACTCAGATGACCCAGAAGCGGTTGCCTTTGTTACACAGCTTGCGCTTGAATATCGCAACAAGTTTAAGAAAGACGTGGTAATTGACCTTGTTTGTTACCGTCGTCATGGTCACAACGAAGCGGATGAGCCGAATGCAACGCAGCCGTTGATGTACCAAAAAATTAAAAAGCACCCTGTACCGCGTGTGCTATATGCTGACCAACTTATAGCTGAAGGCGTAATTGAGCAACGGGATGCAGACCGCTACCTTGAAGAGTATCGTGAAGCGTTGGATCACGGCGCTTGTGTTGTAGAAGAGTGGCGTCCAATGACCGAGCACAGTGTTGACTGGTCTCCATATCTTGGACACGACTGGGATACGCCTTACGATGGCGCACTTTCAGTTGATAAGCTTAAAGAGCTAGGTGAGTCAATCACTACTATTCCTGAAGATCACAAACTTCAGTCTCGTGTAAATAAGCTGTACCAAGACCGTAAGGCTATGGTTGCAGGCGAGAAGAAGTTAGATTGGGGGATGGCTGAAAACTTAGCCTATGCCACTATCGTTGACGCCGGCGAAGATATTCGCATTACGGGTCAGGATTCTGGCCGTGGTACTTTCTTCCACCGTCACGCGGTATTACACAATCAAAAAGACGCATCGACGTATATGCCTCTGCAGCATATTCGCGAAGGTCAGGGTGAAATTGAAATTTACGACTCTGTGCTTTCGGAAGAAGCAGTAATGGCATTTGAATACGGCTATGCGACGGCAGAGCCAACGTGCCTGACCATTTGGGAAGCCCAGTTTGGTGACTTCGCTAACGGCGCACAGGTTGTATTCGACCAATTCTTAAGTTCAGGTGAAGCAAAGTGGGGCCGTTTGTGTGGTCTAACCGTTTTACTTCCACATGGTTATGAAGGTCAAGGCCCAGAGCATAGTTCTGCACGCCTTGAACGTTTCCTTCAGATGTGTGCTGATCACAACTGGCAAGTGTGTGTGCCTTCTACACCTGCACAGGTATACAACATGCTTCGTCGCCAAGTGGTTCGCCCAATGCGTAAACCGCTTATCGTCATGTCGCCTAAGTCATTATTACGTCACCCAATGGCGGTATCTTCGTTAGAAGAGCTAGCGGAAGGTAAATTCCACAACGTGATAGATGAAATTGACGACATTGATCCGAAGAACGTGAAGCGTGTTGTTATGTGTTCGGGCAAGGTTTACTACGATTTGTTAGACCAGCGCCGTAAAAATGAGCAAACAGACGTTGCAATCATCCGTTTAGAGCAACTTTATCCATTCCCACAAGAAGAATGCGCTAAAGTTGTGGCACAATACAGCCATGTAAAAGATTGGGTTTGGTGTCAAGAAGAGCCTCAAAACCAAGGCGCTTGGTACTGTAGCCAACACCATTTCTGGCAAGCAATTCCAGATGGTGCGAAATTAACATATGCAGGCCGTGATGCATCCTCGTCACCTGCAGTAGGTTATGTATCCGTTCACAACCAGCAACAGAAAGCCCTGGTTGAAAACGCACTCACAATTAAATAAGGAACAGTAATGACAATTGAGATAAAAGTTCCGGTTCTACCTGAGTCAGTTGCCGATGCCACCATTGCAACCTGGCACGTTAAGGCCGGTGACGCAGTTAAACGAGACCAGAACCTGGTTGATATTGAAACTGATAAAGTGGTTTTAGAAGTTGTGGCGCCAGCGGACGGTACAATTGGTGAGATCCTAAACGAAGAGGGTGCAACAGTTTTAGGCGAGCAAGTAATAGCAAAGCTAGAGAAGGGCGGCGCAGCTGCAGCTTCTGAGCCGAAAGCTAAGAGTGAGTCTAAAGAAGAGTCTAAAGAAGAAGCTGCTCCAGCGGCTTCTGGCAAAGCATCTGACGTGAAAGTACCTGTTCTTCCAGAATCTGTTGCTGATGCAACTATTGCTACTTGGCATGTTGCGGTAGGCGAAGCGGTGTCTCGTGACCAAAACTTGGTTGACATTGAAACTGACAAGGTCGTACTTGAAGTGGTAGCGCCTGCAGATGGTTCTCTTGCAGAAATCATCGCTGAAGAAGGTGCAACAGTAACAGCTGAAGAAGTTATTGCCAAGTTTGTTGAAGGCGCTGCAGGCGGTGCATCAGCACCAGCGGCTTCAGAAGAGAGCGATGACAACGACGAAAGCAGCGATGCGCTTAGCCCATCTGTACGACGTCTTCTAGCTGAGAAGGGCGTAGATGCGTCTAAAGTTAAGGGTACGGGCAAAAATGGCCGTATCACTAAAGAGGACGTTGAAAAGTATCTTAAAGGTGGTGACAGTGCTCAAAAATCAGCGCCTGCATCAACTGAGTCAGCGCCAGCGGAATTGCCAACGGGTAACCGTACAGAGAAGCGTGTACCTATGACGCGTCTTCGCAAAACAATTGCTAATCGTCTTCTTGAAGCGAAGAACTCAACGGCAATGTTGACTACGTTTAACGAAGTCAACATGAAGCCTATTATGGACCTTCGTAAGCAGTATCAAGAAAGCTTCGAGAAGCGTCACGGTATTCGTCTTGGCTTTATGTCTTTCTACGTGAAAGCCGTAACTGAAGCGCTTAAGCGTTTTCCTGAAGTTAATGCGTCTATCGACGGTGATGACATCGTTTATCACAACTATTTCGATGTATCGATTGCTGTTTCTACACCGCGTGGCCTTGTGACACCAGTACTTAAAGATACTGACACACTGGGTATGGCGGGTGTTGAAAAAGGAATTAAGGAACTAGCACTTAAAGGCCGTGACGGTAAGCTGTCACTCGCTGAACTACAAGGTGGTAATTTCACAATCACCAACGGTGGTGTGTTTGGTTCACTAATGTCTACACCAATCATTAACCCGCCACAAAGCGCAATTCTTGGTATGCACAAAATCCAAGATCGCCCAATGGCAGTTAATGGCAAAGTAGAAATTCTACCAATGATGTACCTAGCGCTTTCTTATGACCACCGTATTATCGATGGTAAAGAATCGGTAGGGTTCTTGGTAACCGTTAAAGAGATGCTAGAAGATCCAACACGTCTATTACTAGACGTTTAAGGTTTTCATCTCGCGGAATTGTGGTTGGGTGCTTCGCATGCGTAAGTTTGCTTAGCACCTAACGCAACGCTGATATTTGCCCTATAATATCAGTCAAACTAATCAAGTCGCATTTGCGGCTTTTGTCTTACTAAAAATCGGATAGAAACACCATGAATTTGCATGAATACCAAGGTAAGCAGCTATTCAAAGAATACGGCTTGCCTGTTTCTGAAGGATACGCAGCAGACACTGCTCAAGGTGCTGTAGAAGCCGCTGACCGAATCGGCGGAGAAGAGTGGGTAGTTAAGTGTCAGGTACACGCGGGCGGTCGCGGTAAAGCTGGCGGTGTAAAGCTAGTTAAAAACAAAGACGACATTCGCGCTTTCGCTGAAAACTGGCTTGGCAAAAATTTGGTGACTTTCCAGACTGACGAGAACGGTCAGCCTGTGAGCAAAATCCTAGTCGAATCTTGCACAGATATCGCTAACGAGCTTTACCTTGGTGCAGTAGTTGACCGTACAACCCGTCGCGTTGTATTTATGGCATCTACTGAAGGTGGCGTTGAGATTGAAACTGTTGCAGAAGAAACCCCAGAGAAGATCCTTAAAGCTGAAATCGACCCTATCGTAGGTCCTCAGCCTTACCAAGCACGCGAAATGGCGTTTGCTCTTGGTCTTTCTGGCGTTCAAATTAAGCAATTCACTCAAATCTTCCTTGGTCTAGCTAAGATGTTTGAAGAGCTTGACGTTGCACTTATCGAAATTAACCCGTTAGTTATCAAAACTGACGGTAACCTACACTGCCTAGACGCAAAAGTAGGTATCGATGGTAACGCGCTATATCGTCAGCCTAAGCTGAAAGATATGCAAGATCCTTCGCAAGAAGACGCCCGTGAAGCTCACGCAGCTCAGTGGGAACTAAACTATGTTGCACTAGACGGTAACGTAGGTTGTATGGTTAACGGTGCTGGCCTTGCAATGGGTACTATGGACATCGTAAACCTACACGGCGGCAAGCCAGCTAACTTCCTAGACGTTGGTGGCGGCGCGACTAAAGAGCGTGTAGCTGAAGCATTCAAAATCATCCTTTCTGATGACAATGTTAAAGCGGTATTGGTTAACATCTTCGGTGGTATCGTACGCTGTGACATGATCGCAGAAGGTATTATCGGTGCGGTTAAAGAAGTTGGCGTAGAAGTACCAGTAGTTGTACGTCTTGAAGGTACCAATGCAGAGCTTGGCCGTGAAGTTCTAGCGAACTCAGGTCTTGATATCATTGCTGCTGAATCGCTAACTGATGCAGCACAGAAAGTTGTTGCTGCAGCGGAGGGCAAATAATGTCTGTATTAATTAATAAAGATACTAAAGTAATTTGCCAGGGTTTCACTGGCGGTCAGGGTACATTCCACTCTGAGCAAGCAATTGCTTACGGTACGCAAATGGTTGGTGGTGTAACACCAGGCAAAGGCGGTACTGAGCACTTAGGTCTTCCAGTATTCAATACTGTACGTGAAGCGGTAGAAGCAACTGGTGCAACTGCAACAGTAATCTACGTACCAGCGCCATTCTGTAAAGATTCAATTGTTGAAGCTGCAGATGCGGGTATCGAGCTAATCGTATGTATCACTGAAGGTATTCCAACGCTAGACATGCTTTACGTTAAAGAATACGTTGAAGCTAAAGGCGTACGCATGATTGGTCCAAACTGCCCAGGTGTTATCACTCCTGGAGAGTGTAAAATTGGTATCATGCCTGGTCACATCCACAAGCCTGGTAAAGTAGGTATTGTTTCTCGCTCTGGTACACTTACGTACGAAGCGGTTAAGCAAACTACAGACGAAGGTTTCGGCCAGTCTACTTGTGTTGGTATCGGTGGCGACCCAATTCCTGGTTCAAACTTCATCGACATCCTTCAGATGTTCCAAGACGACCCGCAAACTGAAGCTATCGTTATGATCGGTGAGATCGGCGGTACTGCAGAAGAAGAAGCAGCTGCGTTCATCAAAGAGAACGTAACTAAGCCAGTTGTTTCTTACATTGCAGGTGTTACGGCTCCTCCGGGTAAGCGTATGGGTCACGCTGGTGCAATCATCGCAGGCGGTAAAGGTACTGCTGACGAGAAATTCAAGGCACTAGAAGACGCAGGCGTTAAAACAGTACGTTCACTTGCCGAAATCGGTAAAGCGCTTCGCGAAACTACAGGTTGGTAAGCTAACGCTTATTAACGAGTTTGAAAGCCCGCGTTAAGCGGGCTTTTTTGTATCTGTATTAAAGCTTACCTCCGTGTAGACTGCTTGCAAACGTATTCACCTTGTTAAGATTACGTTTACCAGTAATCTATTTTGATTAAACCAATAACATGAAGATATCTCTTATGAAAAAAAGCGCGTTAGCCTGTTTGGCTTCATTGTTGTCATGCTCCACTGTTGCAGATGAGTATTTGACCTTTTTTATGGCAGGACAATCTAACATGGACGGCTATGGATATGTTTCAGAGTTACCAAAAGCTCTAACTGGAACACAAGACGTTATGATTTTTCATGGTAACGGCGTTTTTGATAATCAAGATAACGGCGGTGTGGGGAAGTGGGGCAAACTTAAACCCGGCCACGGAACAGGTTTTAAATCAGATGGCAAAACTAATATGCTTTCTGATCGCTTCGGGGCAGAATTAACCTTTGCAAAGGAAATACAGCAGCAGTATCCAGGTAAAAAAATTGCCATCATAAAGTATGCGGTAGGCGGCACTGGGCTTGCGCTCAATACGGGTTACAGCAATTGGTTCCCAAACTTCACCGAGGGCAAAGGCCTTAATCAATATGATTTTGCGCTAAAAACAATCAATAACGCTTATGCTGCAAACGATATTGATAACGATGGTAAGGCAGATACGCTAAAACCTATGGGTATTATTTGGATGCAAGGTGAAGCAGATGCACACGCAGGTGAAGAATCTGCCAATGCGTACCTTAATAATTTAACGTCTATGATGAACTTGTTTCGAGCTGCACTCAGGGTAGACGATTTACCTGTGGTTATCGGAAAAATTACTGACTCTGAGTTAGGTGAAGAAGATATTATGTCGTACATTTCTCGAGTGCATCTTGCTCAGCAACTGTTTGTTGAATCAGACCAGTGCGCTGCTTATATGTCTAATTCCGATACGTATACTTACGGTGATGATCCTTGGCACTACACCAGCGAAAGTTTCGTACAAATGGGTAAAGACTTTGCGTTGTCTTATCAGCAGGTAATTAAAACTTGTGGTTCAGTGAAGGAATAACAGCATGAGACTGCGACGGGATGGTGCAAGACAGGCGGCTAGTTAGCCCGTTGAATAAGTACAAAGTCAAAGGAGCTTTTAATTTAAGTTCGGGGCTATTTTCAAAAGATGCCCCCTGGCTGAAAGAATACTTGCTCACTGAAGGTATGTATGTGGACCATGACGAAGTAGCGGTATTATATAAAAGACAACTTATTCGCATGGCATCCGAGTGCACACCATTGTGAGGCATACCCACTCGCCATAAAATATGCGGAGCAAAAATCTGAATCATTGAGTGTCTTTGTAATTTGGGGTCACTCGTGGGAGTTTGATCAAAATATTACATCAAATAACTGGGATTATTTCGAGTCAATTCTAAAGACCCTCACTGACACAAATGATATTTGGTTTACCACTGCTGGCGACTTCGCGGAGTTTTATCATCAGACTTTAGAATACAGGTCAGGTATTGCTTCACAATCCCCACAAATGAAAATCAACTAAGTCATAATCTTTAGCTTTTATAAAGCTCAATTCTCACATTAATTTCCAGCGATACTATGGCCCTGTTAAATAGCCTTGGTTTGTAAGTGTTTTCAGTAAATGCTGTAAAATTACATCACTATTGTGTTTTGTGTTGTTAAATTGATGTTGCATAAAATTTATTGAATACGTATGCAGGCAATTGTGCATTACCTAGCTCATCTATAGCATTGTCCCCACGTGATGTATTGTCATTTATTTGTCATAACAATAACAAAAAGACAACAACTATAACCGTATGGGACACCCGTTTTATGAAACAATTTAAACCCAACCTGATTAAAGTAGCGCTTATTTCTGGCGGAATGGCGTTCGGTAGTGCACCGGCGCTAGCTCAAGAAGCAAACACCGATGCTGTAGATGAAGAGAGCCTTGAAGTTATCCAAGTAAGCGGTATCCGCGGCAGCCTACAGCGTGCTCAAGCCATTAAGATGGATAACACTTCAATTGTTGAAGCGTTATCGGCTGAAGATATTGGTAAGCTACCTGATACCAGTATTGCAGAATCAATTGCGCGCCTTCCTGGTCTAGCTGGTGAGCGCCGCAACGGCCGTACTAGCGGTATTTCTGTACGTGGCTTCAACGAAAACTACGTCGGTACTACTTTGAATGGCCGAGAGCTTTTAGGTATGGGCGACAACCGTGGTGTTGAATTTGACCTGTATCCTACGGAAATTGTTTCAAACATTCTCGTATACAAAACACCAGAAGCGGGTCTGATGACTCAAGGTATTGGTGGTACGGTAGATATACAAACTGTAAGTCCATTAAGCGCTCAAAAGACGGTTGCGTTTAATGGTTCTTATGAGAAAAACCAACAGGATGCAGGTAACCCTGACTTCGAGAATGATGGTCATCGTTTATCGTTTAACTACGTGGACCAATTTGCAGATGATAAATTGGGCGTAGCGTTAGTTATTGCCGATATGGAATCCCCGCGTCAAGAGCAGTACTTCCGTGGTTGGGGGTATGCAAATGCTAATCCTGCTAACGCAGCTGAGGGCGTAGAAGTACCTGAAGGTACAGTAATTCTTGGTGGTCACGATTCATTTACTCGTTCAGCTATGTTAGAACGTACATCGGTTGCTGGTGTAATTGAATATGCACCCACCGATAATTTAAAAATCCAGTTCGATGCGCTTTACATTGATTTTGAAGAAAATGATGCACGACGCGGCGTTGAAGAAGGTGGCGCAGAGTGGGGAACCGGTGCTTACACAATCACTGGTGTTGAAGACGGCCTCGTAACCTCTGGTTACTATGATGGTTTCTTATCTGTAATTCGAAACGACTCTCGTCAACAAGAAGCAGAACTCACTACCTTTGGTCTTAATGTTGAGTACGTTATCAATGATAACTGGACAGCCACGTTAGACGTATCTATGGGTGAAGTGGACAAAACTATCACTGATATAGAAAGTTATTCCGGTGTAGGTCGTGCAGGAATTGACGGTCGCCCGCTTACTCCACGTGCATGGACAATGACCTCTACTGGCGCGGTTTACAGTGACCACCCTACTTTAGACAGTGTCGATTTAGCAGACCCTAATTCAATCTACCTAGCTGGACCGCAGGCTTGGGGTGGTTCACTAACTCCAGTAGAGCGCTTCCGAGGTGTAGAAGGTTTTGGACCTAATACAGCACAGGACGGTTTTGTTAACGAACCGGTTTTTGAAGAGACACTAGATGCTGTTCGCCTTGACATCGAAGGTTTTGTTGAATGGGGAATCTTTACTCAGCTGACTGCCGGGGTTAACTATCAAGAGCGCGATAAGTCTAAAGATAACAATGGTGCCTATCTAACCTCACCAGTATGGCCAAACCAAGAGCTGGTTCCAAACCCAATTGGTACGGCGGATTTGAGTCACATTGGTATTGACGGGGTTATTGCTTACGATGGCCTAGGTGTGTATAGAAGTGGCTACTACATCGAGACTGAAGCAGAGCTATTTGAAAATGGTCGCTTTGGTGACTCTTACACAATCTCAGAAGATATCTTAACCGCATATGCAAAATTAGATATTGAAACTGAAATTGGCGATGTATTGGTGTTTGGTAATCTTGGACTACAGGTTGTTAACGTTGACCAAGCAGGTTCTGGCTTTAACACTACTACGGGTCCTACTGGCTTTACCGCAGTAACACCAGTATCTGATGGCGATTCTTACACTGACGTACTTCCTACTTTAAACTTGAGCTTCGAAATCGCTGAAAACCAGTTTATTCGTACTGCTTTAGGGAAAGTCATTAGCCGTCCTCGTATGGATGACATGCGCCCTAACAACACAGTAAGTTTCACATTCAACGATCAGCAAATTATCTCAGAAAATGTAGCAAATGGCCCTTGGTCAGCGAGTGCGGGTAACGCCCGTCTTAGACCACTTGAAGCTAATCAGTTTGATATTGCTTACGAGAATTACTTCGCTGACTCTGGTTACTTTGCAGCAAGTTTCTTCTATAAAGACCTGACTAACTGGCACGTTGCAGGACAAACTGTTGGCGACTTTACTGAATCATACATTGAAGGTTTCCACGAAACATCTGGTGAAACCGACATCAATAACGATGGTGTCCTAGACGACAGCGATATTGTACCACCAGGAACATTCAACGGGATTGTAAGTTTCCGTGAAGATGGGCTTGAAGGCTTTGTGCGTGGTTGGGAACTACAGGGTAGTCTACCGTTTGACATGATTCACGATTCGCTTGAAGGTTTTGGCGTATTTGCTAGTGCAACCTTCCTAGATGGAGAACTTGAAAATGGTGAAGCGGTACCAGGTTTATCTGAAGAAACCTATTCACTAACCGCTTTCTATGAAAGCAATGGCTTTGAAGTTCGTGTGTCTGGCACTAAGCGTGATGCGTTTGCTACCGAGACCCGTGCTATTAGTCTTTCACTAGCACCTATTGAAGATAACGGTGTTAAACAGATTGACGCGCAGATTGGCTATGACTTTAGTGAGTCTGGAATTGACTACCTTGAAGGGCTTCGGGTTACGCTTCAAGGCCAAAACCTTACTGATGAGCCTACAGTTCGTGTTAACCCGGGTGACAGTCGTCAAATTACTGAGTACCAGAGCTACGGACGTAACTTCCTACTTGGTTTCAACTACACTTTCTAAGTAGTTGTTTAAAAAGCGTTTACTCTCTGTAGGCGCTTAAACAAGTAAAATTAAAAAAGCCCCAATTTACGTAATGTGTTGGGGCTTTTTGTTGTATAGCACTAGATGTCATGATATTTAAAGATGATAGTAATGTGGCCACAAAAAATGCTGACGGCAAAAATATGATGAAAAAAGCGGTAAAAAATGTAGTTATTGTAGGTGGTGGCACGGCTGGTTGGATTTCAGCAGCTGTTATAAAACGTCTTATTGGCGCAGGCGTAAATGTGACCTTAGTTGAGTCTGAAGAAATCGGTACCGTTGGTGTAGGGGAAGCTACTATTCCGCCTATCATTACCCTCAACAACGTAATGGGTATAGATGAAAAAGAATTCTTACGCGAAACAAACGCTACTATGAAGTTGGCGATTAAGTTTGAAAACTGGCGTATAGAAGGGGAAAGCTATTTCCACACTTTTGGCGCTCCAGGTAAAAGCTATGCATTTTGTCAATTTCATCATTATTTCAAACGCGCACAAGAGTTAGGGCTTGCCGATTCAATTTGGGAATACGATTTGAATTACCTTGCCTGTAAAGCGGGAAAGTTTGCCCATATCAAGTCTCCTGACCCAATTATTGAAATGCCGTACGCCTATCATTTCGACGCGTCGCTGTATGCGCGATTTTTACGTAAAAAGTGTGAGGCAATGGGCGTTTCACGTAAAGAAGGCATCATCACTGATGTCAAACAAGACGTTGACAGCGGCTTCATCTCTGGCGTAACGCTGAAAAGCGGTGAATATATAGGAGGCGACCTATTTATTGATTGTTCTGGCTTTAAAGGCCTACTTACTCAACAAACGTTAAACACGGGCTATGAGGATTGGTCACATTGGCTGCCTTGTGATCGCGCAGTGGCCATGCCTTCAGAGCGTCATGAGCATACACACCCTTATACTCGTTCAATTGCGCACTCTGCCGGCTGGCAGTGGCGTATACCGCTACAGCACCGTAATGGAAATGGCTTGGTGTATAGCAGTAACTATTACAGCGATGATCAGGCACTGGAATTATTGTCGAACAACTTGGATACCAAGCCTCTGGCAGACCCTAGCTTTATTCGCTTTAAAACTGGCCGAAGACGTAAGCAGTGGAATAAAAACGTGATTGCCGTTGGTCTGTCTAGTGGCTTTTTGGAGCCTCTTGAGTCAACCAGCATCCACCTTATTCAGTCTGCCATAGTAAGACTTATCCATTTATTCCCCCACGAAGGCTTTAAGCAACATCAGATTGACGAATATAACAAGCAATCAAAGCTGGAATATGAACAAATACGTGACTTCATTATTTTGCATTATCACGTAAATGAAAGAACTGACTCGCACTTCTGGAAGGATTTACGAGAAATGGATGTACCAGACAGCTTAACGCATAAAATTGAGCTATTTAGAGAATCTGGAAACTTGTTCAGGGAGCAAAATGATTTGTTCCTTGAAAGTTCATGGCTGCAAGTACTCTTGGGGCAAGGGGTTACTCAGAAAGACTACCATCCACTAGCAAACGCACTGTCTGAGCAAAAACTGCAAGAGCTGATGCAAAACATTAAACGCATTAAAAATGAACCCATTGGTAAAATTGCGAGTCATGATGACTTCTTGAAGCAGTTTTGTGGTTAGTAGCGCACTATGAATAAACCAACCCATATCGTTATAGCCGGGGGAGGTACCGCCGGTTGGATGGCTGCAAATTATTTTGCGCATAAATGGTCATCAGACAAGGTTAAGGTAACGCTTGTAGAGTCTCCTGAGATTGGCATTATAGGTGTGGGCGAAGGCTCTACGCCTACACTCAAACGTTTCTTTGAAGAACTAGGCATTGCAGAGTGCGACTGGATGCCAAAATGTAATGCGACCTACAAAGTGAGCATTCAGTTTAACGGCTGGAGCCCTGGGTCTGGTGTTAATCATTATCGGCATCCATTTATCTCTCAAACTGACACTTTTACTCAGCGCGCCTTTGAAGTTAACTGCCGTACTCGAAGGCTGGGTCTTGAAACTCATGTTACGCCAGAAGATTTCTTGATAAATGGCGTATTGGCTAAGCAGAACAAAGCGCCGCTTACTCCCGATAATTTTCCATTTAGAATGGAATACGGCTACCATTTTGACAGCGCATTACTAGGTAATTACTTGCATGATGTAGCGGTTGGAAAAGGCGTTACTCACGTTAGCGCCATTATAAGTGATGTAGCGCTTCATCCTAGTGGCGATATTCGCCATCTCATAACGGATAAGGGCGTTATTGAAGGGGATTTTTTCGTTGACTGTACAGGCTTTTCTTCAACCTTATTGCAGCAAGCCTTAGGCGTTAAGTTCAACTCTTATGCTGATAATCTGTTCAACGATTCAGCTGTGGTATTGCCCACACAAGTACAAGAAAATATTCAAGTAGAGACCCGGTCGACTGCGCTTTCTAATGGGTGGTGTTGGTCTATACCGTTACAAAATCGCACGGGTAACGGCTATGTTTATAGTGTCTCTCATTTATCAAGCGATAAGGCCGAAGAAGAGTTGCGTAGACATTTAGGTCTTGAAAACAGCGACGTGGAAGCCAGACACCTTAAAATGAAAGTGGGGCAAGTTGAGCAGCACTGGCAGAAAAACTGTTTGGCATTAGGGTTGTCCCAAGGTTTTATAGAACCGCTCGAAGCAACGGCGCTTCACCTTGTCCAGATATGCATTGAGTACTTCACAGATATGTTTGAAAAGAGTGGTTTCTCTAACACCGAGAGAGCCACTTATAATGCGTTTGCCAAAGCGCGCTTCGAAAGAGTGAGAGACTACATTGTCGCACACTATAAACTTAATACACGTGATGATAGCGATTATTGGCGTGCGAACAGAAATAACATGGTTCTGTCAGATTCACTTAAATCAATTATCAATACATGGTTTCAACGTGAAGATCTCGCCAATGAGATTAAGCGTCAAAATATAGGAATGCACTGGGACTCGGTGTCATGGCATTGTTTATTTGCGGGTTATGGTGCCTTTCCCCCGCTGGCACAGAATCAACCCGGGCGAGGCGACTTATACAAAGAGCAAGACATCGAACGTTTTGTACAGGGTTGTGCTTTGAACTTTAAACAACATAATGCCGTGCTTAAAACGCAACCAAATTAAAAGTGACAACCTTGAAAGTCAGGAATAATTTTCAAGGTTGGTATAATTTCTCATAAGTAACCACACTCATCTTCCAAATCTCTCCACGCAAATGCGATGGAAAACAATAACTTTTACGGTTTGTTTCAAATATGTATATCAATTGTAAATGAATACGTATGCATAGCATTGCTCCCTTTTTATACAAGCAAGTAGTATTTGGTGTTGAACCATAAGAGGCATTTTTGGGTGTGGTAGTCCTAAAAATGTCGATAATAAACAAGGAATGGGACACCAATGAAAACATTCAAACCCAGCACTATCATGGCGGCTTTGATTAGTAGTGGGGTTGCGTTTAGTGCAATGCCAATACTTGCCCAAGAGTCTCCAGACACACCAATAGATGAAGTAGAGCGACCGCAAGAAGATACCCTTGAACGTATTGAGGTACGCGGTTTTAGCACCAGTTTAATACAATCATTAAACCAGAAACGCTTCTCCGATACGGTTTCTGAACAAATATCTGCAGACGATTTGGGCGGACTTCCCGATGTGTCGATGGCGGATGCACTGACCCGCTTGCCGGGTATCTCCGCAGTAAGAACCGGAGGGCAAGCCGCGCAGATAAACATTCGTGGTCTATCCGGTGACTTTGTGTTTTCTACATTAAACGGTAGAGAGCAGGTATCGACCAGCGGGAGTCGCGCCATTGAATTTGACCAATATCCGTCTGAGCTAATCAGTGAAGCAGCGGTTTACAAGTCGCCAAAGGCATCGCTTATTGAAGGCGGCATCGCCGGTACGGTAGAGCTCAAAACTGCTTCGCCCCTTGCCATTGAAGAGCAGCATAAATTCAGCGCCAACATGCGTGGCATGTACAATGACAGGGCATCGGAGATAAGCGATGCCACAGAATACGGCCACAGACTGAGCTTTTCATATCAAGGCAAGTTTTTAGACGATACGCTAGGTGTGTCATTGGGCTATGCCCGTTTATTCCAGCCTAGCGTTTCTACGCAATTCATCGGCTTAGCCTATA
>JACLAD010009429.1_pt1 | contig 70536 bp, 61 predicted proteins | sample 8027901 | NCBI WGS metagenome assembly JACLAD01 (sample SAMN15725071, study PRJNA655200) | protist metagenome | isolation source: fluorescence activated cell sorting (FACS) single amplified genomes of... | place: Spain: Blaines Bay Microbial Observatory, Mediterranean Sea | collected 2016-07-05 | reverse complement strand
CTTGCGGATGGTTGCCAGTCGATGAGCGATGATCACCGCGGTACGGTTTTCCAACAAGCGATTGAGAGCTTCCTGCAAGAGTTTTTCACTCTGGGAATCGATGGAGGCGGTCGCTTCATCGAGGATCAGCAAGGGACTGTTGGCTACCAGTGCCCGGGCAAAGGAGATCAACTGTCGTTGACCCAGCGACAGGTTGGAACCACGCTCCTCGATCATTGTGTCATAGCCTTTGGGCAGACGAGAGATGAATTCGTGAGCGCCGACAATCTTGGAAGCTTGAATCACTTCTTCGTTTGTAGCTGTGGTTTTATTGTAGCGAATGTTCTCCAAGATCGTGGTGGAGAACAGGTAGGGGTCCTGGAGAACCATCGCGATTTGGTCACTTAGGCACTGCTGAGTTAGGCTGCGGGTGTCGTGTCCGCCAATCAAGACTCTTCCCTGGTAACTGTCGTAGAAGCGGTGGATCAGCGAAGCAATGGAGGACTTGCCACAACCGGTTGGTCCGACCAGTGCCACTGTCTGACCAGCCGGAATCTCCAGGTTGATATCGTGCAGAACAGGATAGTTGGGATTGTAGCCGAAGTTGACCTTTTCAAAGCGTACGGATCCATCGGAGCGCCCAATCTCCTTGGCGTCTGGCTGATCTTGGATGCCGATTGGCACATCCAGCACTTCAAAAATCCGCTCTCCAGAGGCCATTGCTCGCAGGAAGGCGTTGTAGTGCAGGGTGAGAGCGCGAATTGGATCAAAGAAACGTTGCACATAAAGGATGTAGGCGATCATCACCCCAGCGGTCAATTCTCCCTGAAGCACGAGGTTCCCTCCGACCAGAGCAATGATACCCAAGGCCAGTCCGGTCAGCGTGTCGACCGTGGGCAGCATCAACTGGGCGATGGCAGCAGCTCGGACGGTAGAGCGGAAGTGATCGTTGGCCTTGGTTTCATAGAGGTTGCGATTGACTCGCTCTCGGGTCATTCCCTGAACTACGCGGATTCCTCGAATGTTTTCACACATCGTCGCAGTGACGATTGAAGAGGTGATTCGAGCCCGAGTGAAGGCCTTGCGCGCATGTGGCAACCAATACACTCGAATGATCAACAGCACCGGCATCAGAGCGAGGGTCATTGCTCCTAAACGCAGATCCATCGCCAGCAACACGAAGATGATGCCAATTAGTAGAACCAAATCACCGATCGCATAGACCAGGGCCTCGAGGAATTCCTGCAAAGCCCCGACATCCCCCTGTAGACGGGACATCAGACGCCCGGTTTCGGTCTTGTCCATGAAAGAAAGAGACACTCGCTGAAGATGTTCAAACATTCCCCGGCGCATATCGAATAGTAGCCGTTGAGCAACCCTGGACACCAGCCACTCGCTGCAGAACTGGCTACTGAAGTTGACCACAACCACCCCGGCAAACAGAAGGACTCCCAGTTCCAGGGAATCCAAATTCTCAAAGTAGGTCAATTCACCGTCGAGGGTCATTTGAATGATCAGGGGGAAGAGAACCTGCGTCAGGGTAAAGACCATCAGCGCACTGACCGCCAGGATCACTGAGCGGCGGTAGGGTTTCATGAAACCCAAAAAACGCTTGGTCACCTCGTGATTGATGCCAGCTCCAAACATATCTTCTTCGCTGACCTCGGGAGGAGGGGCGGCTGCTCCAGGAGGCAGAGGGTCCTGAGCAAGGTAGCGATTCATCCACAGCAGCGCTTTTTGGCTCATAGCATCCACTCAGTCCAGGGTTTGTAATTCATAGAGCCGCGCATAGTTGCCCTGCTGCTTCATCAATTCCTCGTGATTCCCTTTCTCGATGATTCTTCCCTCTTCCGCATAGACAATCTGGTCTGCATGCATCAGTGAGGCAACCCGGTGGGAAATGATGATGGTCAATCGCTCATCGGCACCCTGCTTGAGAGCTTCGCGGATCTTCTTCTCTGTGCTGGCATCAACCGCAGAGGTAGAGTCATCAAGTACAAGGATCCGAGATCCAAGCAGTAGAGATCGGGAGATGTTCAACCGCTGGCGCTGCCCTCCAGAGAGTGCCAGACCTCGTTCACCGATCAACGTGTCGTATTCCTGCGGCAACTTGGCGATGTGTTCATGTAGTTGGGCTCGCTCTGCTGCAGAGACCACATCAGGTTTAGCTGCCCAGGGGTTTCCATAGAGCACATTATTGCTGACGGATGAGGTGAACAGGAAGGTGTCCTGCTGAACAAGGCTGATAGATTTTCGGAGCGATTTCAGGGAGTACTCTCTCAAGGGATGACCGTTGTAGAAAATCTCTCCCTGGGTTGGTTCATGAAAGCGGGGGATCAACTGTACCAGGGTACTCTTGCCGCAACCTTGTGGTCCCACAATTCCAAGAGTCTGGCCAGGCTGGAGTTTCAAAGAAATATCATGAATGACTTCTGGCTGATTTTCTCCCGGATAGTGGAAAGAGACATTGCGGAATTCCAAGGCCCCGAGTTCATTCATCTCCAGCAAAGAGTTTGGTTCCTGAACATACTCTGCCGAATCCAACACTCGAAACAGCCGCTCTCCACAGGAACTCGCCCGAGAAAAGGAGTTGATCAACATCCCAATCTGCCGCACTGGTTGCTGGAGAATCGTCATGAAAGCTAGAAAGGCGGTAAGCATCCCCAGGCTGATTTCTCCGTCACGGACCTGCTGTCCCCCGAACCAAAGCACAAGCGTCATCGAGATGAGAAAAGCCAGCGACATCATCGAGTCGTTGGAGGTGCGGATAAAAATTTGTCGATCAAACAATTCCAGCGCCTTGGCTGCGGCTTCGTCATATTGCTTCAACTCATGGTCCCGCGCATGAAAAGCACGCACAACTCTGATGCCGTTTAGGTTCTCATCCATCACCTTGGTCAACAGCGAGAGACGATCTTGAATCTGCAGCCAGTTTTTTCGGAGTCCTAGACTCGAGAGTGTTCCTCGCCAAACTAGAAAAGGTACAAAGGTCAAAGATATCATGGTCAGTAAGGGGTTGGCGCCCAACATCAGGGTTAGACCACCACCGAGTAGCGTCAGCAAAAAGAAGATTCTCAGTAGGCCTGTGTTGATGAAGATGCGGATGCCTTCGATATCCAGAATTCCCAGAGTGATCAGGTCACCCGTGTGAACATGATCGTGATAGCCGAAGGAGAGCTTGGAGAGCTGCTCAAAATACTTCATTCGCAATTCGTAGCCCATGTGCTGGCCAATGGCTTCTCCTAGGAAAGAATGGAGAAAACCAAAAATACCGCGCACGGATGCAATTGCGAAGAGAACGAAGGCGGTCCAGTAGAGTGGGCTCAGGTCCGCAGAGGAATCTGTGTTGACCGCCTCAAAAAGTGCGCTGGCTTGATCAACTGCCTGGCCCAGAAACTCTGGAATCATCAGCTGTAGAGCAGCTCCAGTCACAACGGCAAAGATCGCAATCGATAACTGGAGAGGGTTCTTTAACGAAAGCTGCAACACCCGATAGATGACGCGAACAAATGAATAAGGATCTGAGAATACGGAATTCACGAGGCTTGAAAGGGCTAGAGGCTCAAGTGGCAGTCTGATGCCACTACGGTGCGACTGATTCGAGGAAGTGGGGTGCGCGTTTTTGCTTGAGGAGTGGCGAATTCGAGGATACGACGCCTGGATGATCTGCAGGTTCAAACGACAATACTTCCAACTTTAATATATCAGGCTTACGCCTTTTTACAGATTTAGTCTACAACCTTTTGATCAGTTTCAAGGAATCACAGTGGCAAATCAGCAATGATCGAAGTGCCACTTTCTTCTGGTATGGTGAGAAGAGTGAAGAGTTTGGATCTTCCTTCTTCCACCACCCTAGAGTCCACAAAGATCTAGAATTTCAGACCAAACTGCCGATCCAAGGACTCAGCTAAGGCTTCAACACGTTCGGTTGCGATTGGTTGAAAAGGAGGCCGCAGGTTGCCCCAGGAAGGTTGGCCCGATTGCCGAGCGAGCAGAGCTTTCTGTGCAGGAATAGGCGCATATTCCTGAAAAAGTTTACGAATCGCACAGACGCTCTCGTGCTTGGCTTCAGCCGATTTCCACTCTCCAGCGTGGCAGAGGGCGATCACTTCGGCGATCAGGACGCTATTGAGGTTGGCCGTTGCGGAGATACAGCCAGGTGCGCCCAACCGAATTGCCTCGATCACGGGCAACTCAGCTCCGGGATAGACAATCAATCCTTCAATTCCTAACAAGGCCTTGGTGTTTTTCCAGTCTCCTGAGCTGTCCTTGATTCCGACAATTACCTCTGGAAATTCCTCGTGTAATTGACGAACCAAGGGAATCGACAAACCTACGCCACTGACTTGGGGGATGTGGTAGAGGTAGATCTTCAGGCGTTCATCGTTGATGTTGTCAATCAAACGCAGAAAGTAGTCACGCAGACCCTGGTCGCTCATGCCCTTGTAGTAAAAAGGAGGGAGGGTCATCACTCCGGCACAGCCCAGTTCGATTGCATGTCGGCATAACTCGACCGTATCTGGCAAGTTGCAAAGTCCGGTTCCGGGAATCAGTACGGACGGGTCAACTCCAGCTTCAACCAAACCCTCTAAAGCTGCTTTGCGCTCTGCCGAACCGACGGATAACGCCTCACCCGTTGTGCCAAAGGGAGCCAGTCCTGCGCAGCCATTGCTCAGAAGTTGATGAGCGAGTGCATTGAATTTTTCCTGATCAACCGCAAGCTGATCGTCGAAGGGAGTGAGGATTGGGGCGATGAGTCCTTTGATCATATTCGGCCTTTTAGTGGTGTATTCATTTCTGCAAAGAATCTGTTCTATCTTTCATGTTTGCTTCTTTTTCAAGCCAAGATGCCCTCAAATATGTTTTTCTGAACCAGCAGCCTGGGAACAACAAAATCCAGCAATGCTCTGACTCTTGCGGATCGTTTCAAGTCTGCATGAATGAGCAACCAGAGTTGATGTTTCGCATCAAATGGCTCTCCTGCTCTCCTCAGTCCAGGATCGAGATCTCCCACAAAGCATGGAAGGAGACCCTGGGCAGCTGAATTTTTAAGTGCCGTCAACATTCCTGCCACTCCTTGAACCTGCATGATTTCTTTTTCAGAAACAGCTTCTTGCTGTTTCTGAATGACATGATTTCTCTCTAAACCAATGTGATGTAGCCAGGGTAGGTCTGTACCTTTGGTGTCTTTCGAAGCATATCGACACCAGGCGATGTCAGCAAGATTGCGACCGACCGCTGTTTCCGGAGGTTGAGAGGTGAAGCGAAATGCTACATCCGTTCTTCTTTCCAAATCCAATAATCCATCATCCGGTAACAAAATTACCCGAATTTTTTCAAATTGCCCCGAGAAGTCCACGAGATGAGGAGTCATTAATGAGACCATTGCCTGGGGGAGAGTGATGCGGACTTCTCCGGTAGCTTGTTGATCATGACCCACCACTGCTCGAAAAGCAGTAAAGATTGATTCCTCTATCTCTTCAGCGTGTGAAAGCAATTGCTCTCCTGCGCTCGTGAGCCGATATCCCCGTGGACCCTTTTCAAACAAGGAAAGCTCGAAGCTTTCTTCAAAGGATTTGAGTCGACGGTGCAGGGTCGCCACATTCGAGCCAAGTTCATCTGCAGCCGCAGTGAGAGTTCCTGTCTTAGCAACAGCCAGAAATAACTTCAGATCATCCCATTGATTCATTTTTCATTTTTGAAAAACAGATTTGATAAATTGGCTATTTTTGTTTCAAAAATACGAGCTTAGCATAAGAATCTCGTTTAGAAATTCAACACAAAGATCCTTTGGAAATTTGTTGTTGGTTTGTCAATCAAGCATAAGGAGTTGTCGAATGAAGAAGAAACTGTTTCTGTTGTTGGCTTTGTTTGGGTTCGTCTGCATCAGTGGAATTACGATGGCCCAAGCATCCAGCCGTTATCAACTAGACGTAGTGCACTCAACCGTTGGTTTTGCAGTCAAGCACATGCTCTTCAGTACAGTGCGTGGCAAATTCAACGATGTCCAAGCCACTGCAGAAATTGATGAGCAAACGGGGAGTTTAAGTTCAGTGAACGCTGAGATCTTTGTTGCCTCTGTCGACACTGACAATGCAAAGCGAGATGGGCATTTAAGAAGTGATGATTTCTTCAACGCTGAGCGTTATCCGACAATCACCTTTGAGAGCACAAGCATTGAGCCTGAGGGGAATGGGAATTACCGAGTGGATGGAATCTTGACGATTCGTGATGTGAGCAAGCCGATTACCCTTGAAGGGAAGCTATTGGGAAAGATGCCCGGTCGAGTAGCTTTTGAGGCAGCAGGTCAGATCAATCGCCAGGATTTCAATGTCACTTGGAACAAAGCTCTGCAGTCCGCAGGTGGATTGATGGTGTCTGACGAGGTCGACCTGAACATTGAGGTTGCGATGTATATTCCCCAAGGTTGACCAAGTAACTCGATTGATTTGCCAAGAATTCAATTTAACGGCCTTAGCCGATCTCGAAATTAGAGAGGATTCTTTGGCAATCTTAACGGGCTTGCTGGGCAACATACCAATTAGTACATATATATAATTTTATTGATTTATTTATTAAGTCAGCTCTAAATTTTTTCTTTTCTTGTCAACCTTAGTCTTGAAGTCAAAATCTATGAAAGTGCTGATCCCGTTTTATTCAACATATGGTCACATCTATCAAATAGCGCTAGCTGCTGCGGAAGGTGTAAAGGAAGTTGCTGGAGCAGAAGCCCTTGTGCGTCGAGTACCATAGACTCTTCCAAAAGAGGTTTTGGAAGCGATGGGAGCTTTGCAAGCTCAGCAAGCTTTCGCAGATGTTCCCTTAGCAACAGTCGACGAGCTAGCAGAGGTGGACGCTGTCATTTTTGGGACCCCTACTCGCTATGGGATGATGGCTGCGCAAATGAAACAGTTTTTGGATGCTACCGGACAACTTTGGATGCAAGGTCGGCTTGTGGGTAAAGTTGGCAGCGTTTTCACCAGCGCCGCTAACCAACACGGAGGGCTGGAGTCAACCATCCTCAGTTTTCATACTGCTCTGATGCATCATGGGATGGTCATTGTTGGTCTCCCGTACTCTTTTCAAGGCCAGATGGGAGTTGATGAGATCAAAGGAGGATCTCCTTATGGTGCATCAACTATTGCTGGTGGTGACGGAAGTCGTATGCCAAGCGAACAAGATTTGGCAGGTGCACGCTTTCAAGGCCGGCATATTGCGGAAATTGCCAGCAAGCTTGTCAACTAGGAGTAACTGCCTGAGTTTACTCCATTGAGAACATCAACGATGCAGGTCGTTGCTTGACTAGCGTCTCATTCGACCTGGTTCGATGGCAGAGCTTTCCCGATCATATCGGTCATCAGGGTGAGCAAATGCTCTGCGGCCAGGGAAGATTTGCGGAAATGAGAGCGAAAAACGGCGATCTTCATCACATACTCTTCTTCCAATTCACAGAAGGTCAGCCCGGGAATGGTGCTGTCACCGAATTGATCGAAGGGAAAGATCAGGCTGATCCCCGCACCATGTTGGACAAACTGGTAGATGTCTCCTGTAGAGCGGGTTGAAAGCTTGATCCGACATTCGACCTGATGCAGCTTGAGCAACTTTTCCACTTCATGGCGGACGTAGCTGCCGATGGGAAATGCGATAAGATCCTCACCGTGCAAGTCACGCAGATGGACTCGTTGAAGCATTTCAAAATTTAAAGCACCGAAGCAATCCTCAAGCACAGACTGAGCATTTAGAAAATTGAGCAGGTGACCAAGAATAAGTTGTTCCTTCACAAAACCCATTCTTGGTACAACATTAAATATGAATAATCTTAATTATTAAAGTAAACAAATAACACACTCTTAACTTGAGGCTAGCTCACTCAAAATCTTCCCAAGACCAGTCGTGATTTTCTGAAGGATCATAATGCAATGACTCCACAGAGCTTTCTTGGCGCAAAATTTTTCCATCCTTGTAGGTAATGGCAGTGATTACCGAACTGAACTTTACATCATCTTCCGTGAATTTCAGAAACCGGTGAAGACAAAGAAAGGTAGGGCCCTCGAAAATTACACAGAGGGTCCAACTGTGACCATACCTTTCACTTGGCTGATTAGCTCTTTGTCAGCTTCGATGTCAATTCGGTTTCCAGTTCGATGGTCGATCGTGATGTAATCAGAATGATAAAGGGCATCTACCAGAGAAAAATCATCCTGCATTCCCATTTCCCACGCCTTGTTGAATTCGTCTGCTTTGCTCATTTGGAGTCCTGTTTTGATGTTTTCGGAACGGAGGTTAAGGAACACCAAGCATCATCACCAACTGAATGGTAGAAGCAAGCGAATTCAAGATAGACTCGTGCCTGATATTTCTTGAAGTAAATTGGGTAGGAGGAAAAAAATTGAGAGGATTTCGAGGGGAAGAGAGCTCCCAATACTTAGTAGGGAGGTAGTCTCTGGGAGAAATAACTTTGTTGTTTCAAGAAAGAGTGTTGCGCATTACGCATTCGTTGTAGGTGTCATTGCCACTCATCACAGAGGTGCAACTAGTGCTACAACCACTGATATTGGAGAGGGTAAAAACTACGACGCTGAAGAGTAGGATTCTCATGATTCTCTTTAAAGGAAAGAGTCACTGGCGAAGCATCCTGCTTCCAGTTTGAATTTTGGTGGAACTTATTTTTTACATTCAAAAACTAGGCGAGCTTAGCTTTTGGATCCTTCGCTGCTTCTGTAATGAGTTGCTCTATCCCATTTTCAGGAAGGATGGAACCAATAAATGCCAATCCCACTACTTTGTCCTCATCTGCTTTAAATACTCGAGTTACTCTGCAGGAGATGGGAAGGGTTGCTTGATGTCCACCTTCTGTTTTGAGAAAAAAAGTTAACCGAACGTGAGCTGAGGGATTGAGCAGCTGTTTGCAGACAATTCTGCAACCTGCCAGGCTCAAATCGATTATTTTTACGTGTGAAACCCGCTGTCCCTCTTCCATCTTGGCGAGCAATTGGACACGGTATCTAGGATGTACACGATGTTCTTTTTTCAAAGAGGCCTCCTGTCAACAACACGAAAGATTTTGGATTTGGGCGTGTTGAGAAATTTTTGAAATTCTGAAAGCAAGGATTTAAGTTACCTCAGTGTGGCCCTTGCGATATAGCGAACAGAAAAATTTGAGCCAATGAAAGAGTAAGTATTCGATTTGTTGCTAAAATTATGCAAGATTTCTGAATGATTTGGTGAATAAAAATTCACGGTGTTTTGAAACATTCACGGTGTTCCAACCAGCGGAATTTTGTTAGCCAATAGCGGGAGTACCTTTGCAGAAGGTGACTAGTGGGTAACGTAGAGTGATCAAAGGCGTCCTTGGGATCCGACTTAGGGATCAGTGGTCATCACTAACTATTAAATTCTTGTCCAATGTATGGAGTCCTGCATGGAACTTAAACTGAAGGGAAACAAGGTAATTGTGTCGGCTGGGGGTTCCGGTATTGGGCTAGCCATTGTCGAGGGATTTCTTGCAGAAGGTGCGGAGGTGGCGACCTGCGACATCAATCCAGAATTGGTTTCTCAGTTGAAGAGAAATCATCCCTCAGTTTACTGTGAAGAGATGGACGTCGCTGATGCTCAGGCAGTTCAACAATTCACGCAGTCTGCGATTGGGAAACTGGGTGGCCTGGATTGTTTAGTCAACAACGCTGGCATTGCAGGGCCAACCTCGCCGATCGAAGAAATTCCAGAAGCAGACTGGGAGCGCTGTCTTTCGGTTTGTCTGAGCAGTCAGTATTTTTTCACAAAAGCGTGCGTTTCCTCTCTTCGGAAGAGTAGCAATCCCTCCATCGTCAATATCTCCTCGGCCGCTGGGAAATATGGTTTCGCCTTCCGAACTCCCTACTCCACCGCCAAGTGGGGAGTGATCGGCCTGACCAAGTCACTAGCAATTGAATTGGGACCTGATCAGATTCGTGTCAATGCGATCCTTCCGGGTTTGGTATCCGGAGAGCGTCAAAAACGAGTACTGACGGCTAAAGCTGAGAAAAGAGGCGTCTCCTTTGACGAAATCGAGCAGGAAGCTTTCTCTTACACTTCCATTAAGTCCTATGTCACCCCGCAGGACATTGCCAACCAAGTGCTTTACTTGGCATCAGAGAAAGGAAAACTAATCTCTGGTCAGGCAATCTCGGTAGATGGGGACACTCGTATGCTAGCCTAGAATTTGACCTGATTTCCTCCTTTGAGTTGCAGAATTTCTCTCGCTTCATCCGGAGTGGCCACTTCTACGGAGAGTCCTTCCAAGACCTGCCGGGCCTTCTGGACCTGTTGAGCGTTGCTCTCTGCCAGCACCCCTTTGGATAACCAGAGAGAGTCTTCCAGTCCGACTCGTACGGAACCACCCTGGGCCGCCGACATGGCGGCAATTTGCATCTGCGAACGTCCGGCTCCCAACACTGACCAGACATATTGATCACCAAACAGGCGATCTGCAGTGCGCTTCATGTGGGCAACATCCTCTGGGTGTGTTCCAATCCCTCCAAGTATGCCAAAGACTGTCTGAACCAACAGTGGTGCTTTGACCAGTCCACGATCCAAAAAGTGGGCGAGATTGTAGAGGTGACTGGTGTCGTAACATTCAAATTCGAAGCGCGTACCGTTGGCGGAACAAGTCGTTAGGATCTCCTCAATATCTTGAAAAGTATTCTTGAACACCAGATCTCGACTATTCTCCAAGTGCTGTCGTTCCCAGTCATGCTTAAAGATCGTGTAGCGTTTGAGCATCGGATAGAGCCCAAAGTTCATCGAGCCCATGTTCAGGGAAGCCAACTCAGGTTGAAGCTCCTTGGCAGGAGACATCCGCTGGGCCAAGGTCATCTGAGGCGCGCCGCCAGTAGTGATGTTGATCACTACGCTACAAGCCTGCTTGATTCGGGGTAGGAACTTCAGAAAAGCTTCCGGAGTTTGCACTGGACGGCCTGTCTCCTCATCCCGTGCGTGTAAATGAATGATGGACGCACCAGCTTGTGCAGCAGCAATCGCCGCTTCAGCAATTTCGTCTGCAGTGACTGGCAAATATGGAGACATCGAAGGTGTATGGATTGCTCCTGTGGGAGCACAGGTCAGGATAGCTTTTTGAGTCATAGGATATTCTCTAGGCAAGAATTATTGGTTTGTCTGCGATCAAACGCTATCAGGGACTTCGATGCAAGAGTTTTATGAGAGTAACGAGTCCTCACGGCCGCTCAGCATTCCAGTTGTTGGTTCCAAGAACAGAATTGAAAATACCTGGCTAACAACATCAGTGATTGAGATTTTGTGGGAAATGTCTAGATTCTCGTGGTCTCCTATGTTGGAGAGATCATAGTTTTTGATCAACAAATTCATTGTCATTTCTGTTGAAGGCTCATCATGTCAACTCGCCAAACTGTAGACGTCAAAAGGCTTCGTCACCTCGATAACCTGCTGATCAACACCATCGGGAAACCGGGTCAACTACCTGGTGCACAAGTATTGGTCTGGCGTCGAGGAAATCTATCCTATTTTCGTTGGGTGGGCTACCGAGATCTCGAGCGAGGATTGCCGATTGAGGAGGATACGATCTTTCGGATCTATTCGATGACAAAACCGATTGTTAGTGTGGCTTTGTTGATGCTGTTGGAAGAGGGACGCTTTCGTTTGGACACACCAGCATCGGAGTTTATTCCTAAGTTTGCTGACTTGGAGGTTTTTGCTGGAGTAGATGAGCAGACAGGTGAAATGCAAACGGAAGGATGCAAGAAATCTGTGACCATCCACCAGTTGTTGACCCATACCTCTGGCTTGACCTACGAGATGCATACGGAACAGCATCCGGTTGCCAAGCTCTACAAGCAATCTTCTGCTGAAAGAGCCTCTTTGAGTCTTGCGGGGATGGTCGACCATTTGTTGAATTTTCCATTAGCCTACCAACCGGGAACCCGCTGGCACTACAGTGTGTCAACCGATGTTTGTGCTCGTCTTGTCGAGATCATCTCGGGTCAACCCATCGATCGCTTCTTGCAAGAGCGTATCTTTGAGCCTCTGGGGATGCGAGATACTGGTTATCACGTGCCTCCACAGGAGCTTTCTCGTTTGGCGGAGCTTTATTGTGTTGCTGATTGTTTTGATCCAAATCTCACCCCAGAAAATCTTGAAAAGGCTTGGCAGTCGGGTGGTCAACTCCAACCTCTGAATAGTTTTGAACCAGCTATTTACAAGGCACCACACAACTGCCTGCGTGGTGGACATGGGCTGGTTTCTACAGCTTTGGACTATCTGAAATTTGCCCGTATGTTGCTGCAATATGGAAAGTGGGAGGGAGAGCGTCTATTGAGTCACAAGACGGTTGAACTGATGCGAGTCAATCATCTTTCTTCTGATTTCTTCCCACTGGAAATTCGCAATAATCCGCTCAAGGGAGAAGGCTGGGGATTAGGAGTGTCGGTCAATATGGATCCTGCACAGAGTATGAGCTTGGGTAGCCAAGGAAGCTATGGCTGGGCAGGCTTGGCCTCCACCAAGTTTCTGACAGATCCTCAAGAGGAGTTGATCCTGATTCAGATGGGTCAGCTGATTCCGCCTCCCGAGCATTTATTTTTTCAGTATCTTCGGAATGTGGTCTATCAAGCGCTGACCCCATAAGATCTACCTCGAGAAAGAGAATTTGTTGAAATACTTGTGATTCTCATTTGACATAACCAAAGAGTCTGATTATTTTGCGGACAGAATTTGGCACTTTTACAACCTATGGAGTTTTTCAATGACCGAACTCGCCACACCCCCCAATCCTACTAAATCCAAAACCGGAAGTTCCCTCCGTCGTGTGGAAGATGCTCATTTGCTCGTTGGCAAGGGGCGCTTCACAGACAACCGTCCTGCAGTTGGCCAGTTACACTTACACTTCATTCGCTCTTACCTGGCGCATGGAAGAATAGTAAGTGTAGATAAAGAAGACGCTCTCCAAAGTGAAGGTGTTGTTGCAATCTACACAGCTGAAGATTTGTTGGCTGACGGAGTTAAACCATTGCCAGTTGCTGACAAATACTTCCGAGTTGATGGGGAGCCAATGGCTCAACCTGCTTGGCATGCGCTTGCCAATGGAGTTGTGCATTACGTAGGAGAAGCAGTGGTAGCTGTAGTTGCAGAGTCTCAAGCTCAAGCTGTCGATGCTGCTCAGTTGGTTGATATTGAATATGACGAACTACCTGCCGCAGGCAATCTTGCCGCTGCGAGTGCGCCGGGTGCTCCCTTGGTTTGGGAGGAAGCTCCCAACAATGTAGTGGCTCAGAAAACGTTTGGGGATGAAGCTGCTGTGGCTGAGGCCTTTGCCAAGGCACACCATGTTACCAAGCTGGAGCTGACCAACAACCGATTGGTTGGTAACGCAATGGAACCCCGCACGGTCATCTGTGAATATGATAAAATTTCTGGGCGAAGAACAATTCGTATTGGCCATCAGCACCCCCATGGTCTGCTTGATTCACTGAAGAAAATTTTTGGAGAGAGTCGTGAAAAATTCCGAGTGGTAGTTGAAGATATTGGTGGGGGATTTGGTGTCAAAGCGATGACCTATCCCGAGGATGTCGTTGTCATTTACGCGGCTGGCAAATTACAAAAAACTATTCGCTGGCGAGGAAGCCGCACCGAAGATTTTCAAGCAACTGGTCATGGGCGTGATCAAATCAATCATGCCGAACTAGCATGCACTGCTGATGGAAAAATCCTCGCAATGCGCTTACACAATCTTGGTAATCTTGGAGCTTTCCCAACAGGTGCTGGCGCTGCCATTCCTCTGGAAGTAGGCCCAAAAGTCTCAACCTCGGTTTATCACATTCCTGCTTACTTTCTGGTTACCGACGCTTATGCTACGCACACTGCGCCATTAGCAGCCTACCGTGGGGCTGGACGACCAGAAGCGGTCTACCTGATGGAGCGGTTGATGGAAAAGGCAGCTAGTGAATTGGGAGTAGATCCAATTGAGATGCGCCGCAAAAATTTTATTCCTGTCGATGCAATGCCCTATACCAATCCACTTGGTGAGGTATATGACAGCGGTGACTTCAATACGGTGCTCGACCTGATCCTTGAACAAGCTGATTGGAACGGTTTTGCAGCCCGCAAAGCAGAATCAGCCAAGCAAGGCAAACTGCGAGGTAGGGGCCTTTCCTGCTACATCGAGTGGACCGGAGCCGAATGGTCAGAACATGTCAGAATGGAAGCTTCTGGTGCTGGGAAATTCACCTGCTATTCAGGCACCCAGGCAATGGGTCAGGGCATCGAAACGGCCTATTTGCAGCTACTCTCTGAGAAAATGGATTTGCCTCTTGGCCAACTCAACGTAATTCAGGGCGACACTGATCGGGTTAGGGGCCTTGGAAGCTACGGTTCTCGCTCACTCTACATCGGGGGCTCAGCGATTCATGAGGGAGTCTTGAAGTTCATGGAAGCGGCAAAGAAGCTAGCAGCAGAGAACTTGGAAGCTTCTCCTGAAGATCTGGTCTATCAGGAGGGACGCTTTGAGGTAGTGGGTACCAACGTAGGTATTGGACTCTTCGAGTTGGCACTACAGCAACCGGAGCAAAAGATCGAGGTCTCTTCCAGCACAACAATCCCTGTAGCAAGTTGGCCAAACGGTGCTCAGGTAGCGGAAGTAGAGGTTGACCCTGAAACGGGGATGGTCAAGATGGTGAGCCTGACAGCGGTAGATGACGTGGGGAATGCTGTCAATCCAATGCTTGTTGCAGGACAGGTTCACGGTGGGATGGCCCAGTCTGTCGGGCAAGCGTTGTTGGAGCGGACCGTCTATGATGATAGCGGGCAATTCATCAATTCGACTTTCCTAGATTATGCAATGCCTCGAGCTGATGACATGCCGCCTATTCAGACCGACTTATACCGTGAGCAACCATGCCGCACAAATCCGTTAGGCTCCAAAGGAGTTGGTGAGCTAGGGACCGTGGGAGCTACGCCAGCTGTGGTCAATGCCGTACTGGATGCTCTTCGTGAACACGGCATCAAGCACCTGGAAATGCCTCTAACGCCTCAGAGTGTTTGGGCTGCATTGAACAGCTAATTTGCTTAGATAACTTTAGAGCCTTCCTGTGACTATCTGGGAAGGCTCTCTTCAACAAAAGCCTACCGAATCCGTTCTTGGCATTTTGAAGATTGATTTCTCTCGCCCCAACGCCCCCTAAAGATGCACGGAATGATTGAATAAATTGTTTGAGACACTTCTAAACTGTCCATTGTAGCGAAGGTTTAGAGAGCAATTAGTTTTCCCAGACGTCAGGATATGTTCATGACAGCGACCACAATTGAACAGGCAGAAACTCAGACAAATTGGAAGCCCGTTATCCTTGTCAAGGGTGAGACTCCGTATAGCTGGCCCTTCCAACCCAAGGTTGCGCTGAAGTGGTTGAAAAATTACCTGTTTGGTCCAATTTCGCTGATTCACGCTGGCCTAGGGCTATTCACTTGGTTTTTCCTAACTCCCAGCCTGGCTACCATGCAGAACTTGGCCTGGGATTGGGTTGCTCTCATTTATCTACGTAATGTCGGGTTACTCTTTCTAGTGACAGGTAGCGCTCATTTCTGGCTATATGTGCGTAAGGGGCAAGGATCTGATTTCCAGTTCAACAAGCAAGGTCTCCGAGAAAATGATCCTCGTTTCTGGTTCAGCAATCAGACCTGGGAGAACATGTTCTTCGGAATTGTCAGTGGCTGTGGTATCTGGACATTTTACGAGGTGTTGACTTACTGGATGTTTGCCAATGGCTATGTGCTGTTTCCGGTGGAGTGGCTGGAATCGCCGATTTACATTGCTTTCCTATTCCTCTTGATCCCTCACATCCGGGCTCATCACTTCTACTTCACCCATCGGCTGACGCATTGGAAGCCTCTTTATGATGCCGCCCACTATCTTCATCATAAAAATACTAACACTGGCCCATGGTCTGGTTTGTCGATGCACCCGATCGAGCATCTGCTCTATCTCTCAGGGGTGTTTCTGCATTGGGTGATTCCCTCACATCCGATTCATGCCTGTTTCCATCTGCTCCATGCTGGCATCAGTCCGACTTGGGGACACACGGGCTTCAACAGGATTCAGGTTAACAAGTTTAGGATTGATACAAACTACTTCCACTACCTGCATCATCGCTATTTTGAGTGTAACTATGGCAACCTTGATATGCCCTGGGACCACCTGTTTGGTACTTTCCATGATGGCTCGCAGGAATCGAAGAAACGCATGGGGGCCAGATTGAGAGAACGGAACAAATGATTACTGATACTCAACGTGACTGCTTCCAGCAGCAGGGATATGTCGTTCTAGAGAAAATTCTGAGTGAATCTGTACTCAGGTGGCTGCAAAGTCGATGTGATGAAGCAGTGGATTGGAAGGCTGGTGGAATGCAATCCTTAGGAATTGAGGAAGAGGGAATCAACCTGCTCGGCAAACGCTATTTTGTCAGTGGTTACAGGAAGCAGAATGCAGAACTCGATCGCTTTCTGTTTGGCGATGTGATGGCTGAGATTTCCAAGGGATTGCTTGGTGAGACGGTTTATCTGCACAATGAACAATTTGTGGTCAAAGGGCAGGATCAGCGCAGTCGCTTTGCCTGGCATCAGGATAGTGGCTACTCGGTCTATCGAGGAGGAGCCGAACTGCATCAGCCCTACCTGACCTGCTGGATTGCTCTAGATGATATGTCTGCGCAAAACGGAACAATCTCCCTGCTTTCCTTTGACGAATTCGGAGAGGGCAAGCTGGTAGAGCACTGGTGGGATGAGGATGAAGCCGCGATGGTTGGTTACTCAGGAGAAAAATCAGGCTCGTTGATGGCAGTGCCGGCTGGCTCGATTGTTTGCTTCTCCAGTTTTACCATGCACCGCAGCGGAATGAATCAAACAGAGCGGTTACGCCGGAGCTACATTGTCCAGTATGCTTCAACAGCCTTTGGTTTCCAAAATGATCCCCAAAGACGCTACGCTCCTTCAGGAGGTGTTGATTTCATTAAAGGCAATCAACGGGTGATTCAACCAGAACCCTTACCCAATTGATTTGTTGAATTAACCCTAGAGAAACTGATTTTTCAAATTCATGATTTTAGGCCAGAGGCTTTGAGGAGGATCTCCTGAGCCTCACACTCATCTATGCGTAAGCTGCAACCGGACCTTCCAATCAAGTCGACAGCCGTCCCATTTCCTGAACTTGTTCAAACTCCTGCTGAACCAACTTATCCTTTTCAACCCGAGATTTTCTAGCACGGCTTTGGTGGCGCTTTGAATTGGAAGAACTCACATGTGTTTGGAGAATTTGCTCCCGATGTATACGGACTTCGTTGGATTGTTTGAAGGTCCAGAAAAGCTGTCGGGCTCTCGCCATTGCAGCTTGAGGCATGACAACAGGGCATTCATAAATTGTCGGCAGCGTAATGCTCATTGACTTGCGATCAATCCAGCCCAATTCCCAGGGTGCAGCGAGCCAAGGCATCGGCACGTTAGCCAACTCTGGAACCCACTGATGGATGAATTTTCCCTCAGCGTCGTGTTCCAAGGCTTGCTTGATGGGATTATAGATGCGGATCGTGTTGATCCCGGTGACTCCGGCCTGCATTTGAAACTGTGGATAGTGAATTCCAGGTTCGAAATCAAGAAAATATCGCGCTAGGTGCTTTACTCCTAACTTCCAGTTCAAGCCCAACAAATGAGTCAAGCAGGAAACTAATAGGGCCCGCATTCTAAAATTGAGAAATCCTGTCGTAGCAACACAGCGCATGCAGGCATCCACCAAGGGGATGCCTGTTTGCCCACTTTGCCAGGCTTGCAGATGCTGTTCATCATTCTGCCATGGGAAACTGACGTAGCCCGGATTGAGATCCGTGAACTCGATGTTGGGTTGGGTTTCGAACTTCTGAATGAAGTGACAATGCCAATGCAGGCGAGATTCAAATGCACGAAAGGAATTCCGGGGATGTTGGGCCTGCTGAAGTGCCTGCCATACTTGTCGCATCGACAGGCAGCCGTATGCCAAATACGGACTGAGACGACTGGTGTGTAAAGGAGAAGTCAGTGGTTTAGAAATGTGCCTTGAGTAGCCATGACCACCACCTTGGAGAAATTGATTCAGGGCGAACTGTGCTCGTTTCTCACCACCCATTTGAAAGCTAGAGTCGCTTTGATTCACTCCAATCGGTAATTTGGGCCCCTTTTGTTCTGAGTACCATCTAGAATCCAGATCAACTCCTTGCCACTCAGACCAATCCACTTGACGCTGAGATTGGCTCATTTGAGCTTTCCACTTCTTGTCCCAGCCGTCCCGGTTCAAACATCGGCGCTGGACTCCATTGCAAGGGAATTCCACCCAACGAATTTCACGATCAGCACACCATTGGGTGAACTGGCGATCACGACGATAAGTGATCTCCAGCCCTGTTTCTTCATAGCTATAAATGGTTTTGATCCGGAATCGCTGGGCTAACAACATCCAGACTTCTTCAGACTCGCGATGAAATAGGTAGAGTTTAGCACCACGATCCCGAAACTGCCGATAGCAATCCACAACTGATTCATAGAGAAAGCGCCAATGGCGGAGATCTGTATGTGGATCTTTCCAAAGTGATGGTTCAAAGACAAAGAGCAGCAACACGGGAAGATTCTCTTTGGAAGCTTGCTCCAAAGCAGCGTGATCCTCTAAGCGTAGATCTCGTTTGAACCAGACTACGTTGATTTGGGTCTTCATCTAATTTAGCAAAAAGAGGAAAGACGAACTGTAATTCGGAATTGATCGGAAAAACTGGTTCTGGAACTGTGCCAAGCTTTTCTACAAGAAGAGAGTTGAAATATGCTTCTAATGATGCTTTAAAAAGGCTTGTTCACATTCTAGTTAACGAATTTGAGCCGTAGAAGGCCATTCAAAATGAAATATTTTAGAAGTTTGACGACCCTTTTCCAATAAGTTTGCAATGAGTGCCCAAGCCCAAAAACCGATGTCTGAAATTCGAAAAGAACTGCGTATCAAATGGTATCGCTGTCCAATCGACCCGACCGTTTTGCGAGAACTCTCTAAACCAAGTGACCTTCAAGGATTTAAGATGGCTCTTGGACATCTGGGACTCTGGTTGCTCACTGGTTTACTTAGTTTCTATTTTGCGATTGAGCAGCTTTGGTTGGGCTTCCTACTAATGATTTTTCTTCATGGTACGGTGGGGACATTCTTCAGTGCCCCTCACCATGAGCTGTGTCATGGTACGGTCTTCAAAACCAAGCGTTTAAACGAGATCTTTCTGCGGATTTTTTCGACTCTTGGGTTGCAGAATTTCCACATCTACAAGATGAGTCATAGTTATCATCATCGCTTCACGTTGCATCGCATTGCTGATAAAGAAGTGGTGCTGCCCAAGACCCCATCGCTGAAGTTTTTATATCTGCTTCAATTGTTTACTTTTAACATCACGGGCGGATTTGAATCGAGGGGCTTATTTCCAACGATGCGTGGCCTTTTTCGAGTTGCTGCTGACCGAATGGAACAACCTTACAACGAGTGGGGAACAGAATTATATGCTGAATTTCCGGAAGAACGACTGAAAGCGGTGCATTGGGCCAGATACTTGATCGCTGTTCATCTGAGCTTTGCAGTATTTGCGGTGCTAATCGGTTACCCAATTTTGATTCTGATTGTTTCCTTGCATCCCTTCATGGGCAATTGGTTACGCTATTTCGTCGGGGCTCCGATGCACTGTGGTCTACGTAGCGATGTTTCCGATTTTCGAAAGTGTGTCAGGACCATCACTTTGGATCCGATCTCAGAGTTTCTGTACTGGCACATGAACTGGCACTTGGAGCATCACATGTTTGCAGCGGTTCCTTGTTACAACCTGAAAAAATTGTATGAGGCAGTCGCCGAAGACATGCCCAAACCTCGCACCCTGATCGGTTCTTGGAAAGAGATGCTGGCGGTCGTCAAACAACAGGAAGCAGATCCTGCTTTTGAATTTGACACTCCTGTCCCTCCACAAAGAACAAGAAAAGAGAAAGAACAACAACTTGAATTGGAAGCTTCTATTGGAGATTTGGCTCCTACTGCGATTGCTTGAGCTTACTGGAATCAAGAGCGCACTGCATTGAAGTTACAAATTCTAATTAAATAGTTGCCTGCCTTATAAACTCTTATCCTGATGAATGATATCCTTCGGTCACGACTAACCTGTTTACACTTGAATTCCTGTTGGTCAAAAAAGTTTCTAAAAATATTGACCAACGCTAATCGAATCTACTTGCTCACTCGTAAGGCATGATATACGTTCGCAGCGAAGGTTGTGGAAGTTGTCAGCTTCCCCCCTTTTCTTACAATCATTTTCTGAGGAGGTTTCGATGAAACTCAACCGAATGTTCTGCAAACTGATGCTGACTGTGGCCTCTATGCTGTACCTGGCGAGTGCAGTATTTGCCAAGGATTTAGTGATCATGACTTCTTTGCCCAGCATGGAATTCCCCTTCTTTGTGCACATGCAAAAGCAATTGGATGAGGAAGCGAAGCGAATTGGTGGGATCAAGCTCATCGCAGCGGATGGACAGAACAAGGTGCCCAAGCAGACAGCTGATGTGGAATCAGCAATTATTCAGGGAGTAGACGGAATTCTAATCAGCCCAATTGACGTCAATGCGATGGCTCCTGCGCTGCAGCAAGCAATCGACAATGGGATTCCGGTAGTTACTGTAGACCGCTACGTCGGTGGTGTACCTGGAATCTATGCCCACGTGGGTGCGGACAACGTCAAGGGTGGCGAGGCTCAGGCTCGTCTAATCATGGAGCGCTTCCCGAATGGAGCAACCATTGTCAACTTGCAGGGACAGCCTGGTGCATCTCCAGCAATTGACCGTAATAGAGGCTTGCACAACATTCTTGATGGAAACAGCAAGTACAAAATTGTTGCTGAACAGACCGCTAACTGGTCCCGAGATCAGGGGATGACAGTTACAGAAAACATTCTAACTGGTCTAAGTAGCGCTCCGGATGTAATCAATGCTGCTAACGACGATATGGCGTTGGGTGCGATGGAAGCTGTCAAGGCACGTGGAATTGATGTTAAAATTCTAGGCTTTGATGCCCTTCCAGAAGCGATTGCAGCAGTACGTGATGGCTCCTTGATGGCCACAGTGGAGCAGTTTCCTGGAGGTCAAAGTAAGACTGCTTTGAACCTACTGGTGAATGACCTGCGTAGCGAGATGAAAGCCTACAACCGGGTAATTTCTCTCAACCCTATCACCATCACCTCTGATAACTACCAAAGTAACGCCGAGAGAATCGGTGAAGTAAGGTAGTTTTCAAGCTTCCGAGGGATCTTGTTCGAGATCCCTCCCCTCTCTTGATTCCTCATCATGCTTGGTACTCGAAAAAATATACTCTACTACGTAGGGTTGTTCTCTCCGCTCATTTTTTTGATAGTTTTAATTCTCGTTTTCTCGCTTCTGCACCCTAGATTTCTCCATCCGTTGAATATCTTCAATGTGATGCGGCAGATTTCCATTGCAGGCCTGATTGCTCTTGGAATGACTTTTGTGATCATTGTTCGAGGCATCGATTTGTCCGTCGGATCACTGCTGGCCCTATGTGGTTTGGTAGGAGCAGTGGTCGCTAAGGGAGGCTTGGTAGAGAGGTTTTCTGTGGGAACTAATGCAGATCTTGTGAATCCTTGGTATTGGGCCCTGATCGGTTCTGTTGGGATTGGTCTGCTTGCTGGTGCCCTGAATGGGCTGTGCATCACCAAGCTAAAAGTACCTGCCTTTGTAGTTACTCTTGGAGGGCTTTCAGCATATCGGGGAGCCGCATTGATTGTTTCAGATGGAGGCCCAATCAGCGGTTTTGATGATGCCTATCGCTGGATTGGACAAGGGAAAATTGGAGAAGTTCCAATTCCTGTGATCATCTTTCTGGTGTTCATCATCCTCTGCCATATCGTGTTGCGCTATACAGTTTATGGACGTCACATTTACTCAGTAGGTGGTAATCCGGAAGCTGCTCGCTTGGCAGGTATCAACACGGACCTGATCATCACAAGCACCTACATCATCACTGGATTTTTCGTTGGGCTCTCGGCATTCATCTTGTCAGCAAGGCTTAACTCTGCTGAGGCAGTAGCTGGAATGGGCTATGAGTTAACAGTGATTGCAGCCGTCGTGGTTGGGGGAACAAGCCTCTTTGGGGGTACTGGAAATATTCTGGGAACAATCATTGGTGCCATTCTATTCGGAGTCCTGCAAAATGGTCTCGTCCTCCTCAATGTCTCTTCCTACATTCAGCAAATCATAATTGGAATCATCTTGATTCTAGCGGTGGCTTTTGACCGATTCAGTAAATCAACCAGGCAGGTCTGAAGATGGAACCGGCAGACTACATTGTAGAGATGAACAACATCTCTAAGAGTTTCAATGGGGTTCAGGCCCTGAAAGACGTGAGTATCAACCTCAAAAAGAACGAGGTAGTTGGCATTGTTGGACACAACGGTGCTGGCAAGTCTACTCTGATCAAGATTCTCTCCGGGGCAATTAGAAAGGATTCTGGAACAATCTTGATCAACAAGTCTCCAGTTGACCTTGCAGGACCCAAAGTAGCACGGAATCTGGGTATTGAAACGATCTACCAGGATTTGGCACTTGCGGGGAATCTTGATGTGACGGCAAACTTCTTTCTAGGCAATGAAAAAAGTCGCTACTTCTTCTTGAGAAACAGCTTGATGCGAGAAGAAGCAAAGCGAGTGCTGCAGGAACTCAAAATCCGGATTGAGTCCTATACTGTTCCTGTAGATTTCTTATCTGGGGGACAACGTCAGGCGATTGCGATTGGTAGAGCGATTTACAACAAGGCCAATGTTTTGGTAATGGATGAACCTACGGCAGCCTTGGGGATCGAGGAGACTCGTCGAGTTGGGGAATTGATCAATCAACTGAAAAAGCAAGACGTGGGAATCTTCTTAATCAGTCACGACATTCATGATGTCTTTGATTTTTGTGATCGTATTGCGATTCTGAAAAGTGGTGAAATTGTGGAAATTTGCCGTTCCACTGATGTTACTAAAGACGATGTGATCTCGATGATTATTAAGGGGGTTCGGTAGGCTGAGAATCTGAAAGCTCTTTTTTCTGGCTGAATGCCGAGGCCTGTCGATTTGCTTCCTCAAGAAAATACATCGACCTATATCCCCAAACGAAATGCAGGCAGAGAATCAGATTCTTTGCTTGAGAGCCTACTCCATGCCTATTGCCCTTTTGTTAACAGCAACGACAAATCCCGGTGAAACGATCAATGTAACCGTGAACTCGGTTTCTGAACGCCGCCAGCAGTATCTGGAAGCGCTGGAGTTTTACTTGGGGGTTGGAGTTTTTGAACAGATCATCTTTGCTGAAAATTCGGGTGATGATCTGGAGTTTTTAGTTTCGGCACAAAAAAAGGCAGCCCAAGCAGGGATTGAATTAGAGTTACTAGAAAAGTGTGGATCTAACGAATGGCCAAGCTATGGTAAGGGCCGTGGAGAGCTTTCCATCATTCAGCAAGCCTTTTCTCGATCCAAATGGCTACAGGAAGAAGGGGCACGAGCACTTAAAATCACAGGACGATATACAGTCAAGAATGTTGTGGGGCTAGTGGAGAAGATCAACCAAGCTGATGCAGAAGTAATTTGTGATTTAAGAGGGAATCTCTCTACAGCTGATGCAAGGTTATTTGTTGGAAGTAGAAGATTTGTGGAAGAGGATTTTTATCCAAGATTTGATTCAATCGATGACCGAAAAAAAATATATTTCGAACATGTGCTTGCTCAGGCAGTTCATTCTGGTATCAGCAAGGGGAGGAAGTGGGAGTTGTTGTCAGAATTGCCACTGATTGAGGGGATTAATGGTACCACTGGTGAAAAGATAAAGACTTCTTTTTCAAAAAGAGTCAGATATCTCTTAAAAAAGAAAATGATTATCTATTAATAGTTGATGGTGAAGGTTAGCTTATTTTTTGACGAAGAGAATCAAATTTGTAAATTCGTTTGAAATCTCAAAATTATCTTCATCTAATAAATTCTGTACACAGCTTTCTAAGTCATCAATAAAATAAAAATTAATCTCTCTTGCCAACAACCAATATTTCCTCTTTAGAGCGAGTTGATGAAATTGGTCCGCTTGTTCCTCCCCACATGGATATTGGTTGGAGCCTGCAATGTAATTCACTTCTCTTTGCTGAAAATGAACTCCAAGTGAACTTTGGACAGCAACTCCCTCGTCGAGAGGATACTGTTTTTTAACTTCACTCAATTCTTGATGTATTTCAAAATGCTTCGCTGTCGGCCAAGCACTTTTGAGCTCCTGACCTATACTGGAAGGCATCAATAAGGATGTTCCAATAAGCCAAGCCAGCAGAAGTATTTGTTGCGCCCTATTTGTGATGAATTTCCAATACTTCTGCCAATCCTGAGTACTCAAAATAACAAGGATAGCAAGTAAGAGTAGTGTCCCAGCTACATCATCATAATGATAGGAGTTGCTTCGCATTGCTTCTCGGGCTGCGATCAGATTCACGCCAATCGCAGGCCCTGCTATAATTCCAATTCGGAAATAGAGCAAAGGTAGGAAAGCCAAAGGAAACAGCAGTTTCCAGCTGTAGGTAATCTTCCCTGAAATATTCCCCCAGAAGTCCAAAGCCGGTACAGACCAACTTGGTTGATTCCCACGAAAAAACGGTATTATGCCATAAGTGATCGAGAATAAGGCAATTAGTCCAAGAACAATTAAAACAAGACCTGTCCAGAACTGCTCTTTTCTTCGCAAAACCAAGTAGCAACCAAATCCGAGTGGCACAATCCCCATGTGCTCTTTTAATCCTAGTAAGAACAGAAGTCCTAGGCTGAATTTGAACCACTCTTTTTTCTCAAGCCAGAGGAAACAGAAAACGATAACCGGAGGCGCCAAACAGGAAGGTTGCCACTCATACCATAGACTGGCCACTGTTGGTTTGTACCATAGTAACCACGCTGAACTGACCAAGAAGGTTAGAACAATAGCTCTTTCCACTTGATAGTTCTGATATTTGGCAAGTTGCCAGAATGCCAAAGGCACTAAAGTATATGAGAGGATTTTTGCTAGAACGACCCAGATAAAGTGTGGATAGATCCAGAAAAAAGGAGCAAGAATACTGATGGAAGGAGTAAAATGGTCTGCCCAGGGATGGACTTCGTAGTGAGACCACCACAATTCTCCCCGAGACATATTATAGATAATGTTGCTGAAAATACCGGAATCCCAGATGTTCCATTGGAAGCTGAGATAGCGCAACGTAGCTCGTAAGCAACAAAGCAGAAAAAATATTCCAAGAGCCCACTTCCCATACAAGAAGGCCTGATTGATCGATCTTTCTGATGGCCAGTTGAAAGTGAAAACGCTCTTACCTTTCCACACACGCCACCCTGCAAAGGGCAACCAGCTGATCAAAGGAAGTATATAAAGATCTCTCCCTCCAATCCCCAGAAACCATATCAGGGCAGTTCCACCGAGAGCAAAGATGGTTCCGAGGTGATAGCTGAACTTTAGAGTTGAGTTCATCGCAAGGCTGTTTTCGCTATCTTCAGAAGGAGATGACCACTAGAAAAGAGAAGGTGGAACAAACTTTTTCTTGAAATATACACTCTGCTAAGAGTGAAAAAACAGAAAATGAAATTACTACGCCAAGTACAAGTCGATGATTCACCCCAGCCCTGGGCTTGATAACATACGAATTTTGGGTGCACGGAAGACCCCTCAGTTTCTGTTTGAATCAATCAAATTCTAGACGACCACCGCAGACAAAGCCTCCAAACCTCCAAACCACATAATTTTTTTGAAATTCAGGCTAAAGTTCTTCAGCAAGCTGTCGATAATAGGGACATAGAGCATTTTGGATTGTTCACCGTAACGTTCACCCTGGAGTCAGGCCATGCGCATCAAGCATAATATTTCCTCACTTAATTCACTGCGCCATGCAGGTAACACGATGGATCGTGTTAAGGATTCATTGCAGAAGTTAAGTTCAGGACTCAGTATCAATTCTGGCGCAGACAGCCCCGCGAATTTGATTGCCTCTGAAAGAATGAGGGGGCGAATCATTGGTTTGCAGCAAGCACACGAGAACGCATCACTGTCTGTTTCCATTGTTCAGACCGCAGAAGGTGCTTTGAACGAAATCAGCAGCATTTTGCTTCGATTGAAGCAACTAACAGTTCACGCTGCTAACGAAGCTACCAATGACAAGCAGATGCTTGCCGCAGATCAGCAAGAGATTGAACATCTGTTGAGCTCACTAGATCGAATTGCGAAAAACACGGTCTGGGGGACAAAAAATCTCTTGGACGGATCGATGGGCGTCAACGGAACAACCGTTGGTGAAAATCTTCGTTTCATTTCGGCAGAGGCCTACACCAACATGTCTCCTGAAGACGGGTTTGAAATTGACATCACCCAGGTGGCAACACGAGCTGAAAAGAAGGGAACCATGCCGATTGATGTTGATAACATGGGAGAAGGCTTGGTGCTCTTCCTCAATGAGGGGGGTAAAAATGCTACCATCGACACTCGCTTTGGGGATTTTAAAGTAGAGATTGAAAAGATTCGCAAAAACGCCATAGAAAATCCCCAAAGGTTCCCTCCTGAAGATATGTCACGTGATATTCGAACCATCGTTGTCAATCGGCTTCAATCTGCAATTGATGAGGCAGGATTGGCACTGCACACCTTCATGGATCCTAACGGATTACTGACGGTTCGCCATAACGATTTTGGGGACAAGGCCATTTTCTCGGTGACAAGTTCTATTGCCGGTATTGGTTCTGAGGAAGCAAATGTGGCTTCTTTTTCCAAAGCTGGCAAAAATGTAGAAGGAACGATTGCTGGTCAGATTGCGATGGGTGACGGTCAGTTCCTGACAGCAATTGATGGTACAAAAGCCAGTGGCGTTACAGTGGCGTATGAGAGAGAGATTGGCTTGAAGGAAGTGCCGGTATTAGATCAGCGAGGTGTTCAGGTCGGGACTGAGTTTATTGAGGAATCCAACGAGGAAGTCGTTGGTGGTGGCCCAGAAGGATATGTTCACGTAGCCCAATTCTCGAATGAGTTTCAACTTGGGCCGAATGCTGGACAGAGTGAGCGACTATCCTTGAAGAACGTGAAAGCCAACATGCTTGGTCAAGGAGTAGAGAACAATAGTGGGTTTCAAAGCCTTACAGACATTGATGTGACAACCTCACAGGGAGCTCAGGACTCTAATAAGGTTGTGGACGCTGCAATTGATCAAATTTCAACACTACGAGCGGATCTTGGAGCTTTCCAGAAAAACGCTCTGGAAAGTAATCTGAACAGTCTCCGCATCGCAGAAGAAAATCTGACCAGCGCAGAGTCAACCATCCGAGATGCCGATGTGGCTCAGCAAATGTCCCAGTTGACTGGTGATCAGATCATGCTCTCAGCTAACACAGCTATGATCGCTCAAGCCAATCAGGTTCCACGAACCGTTCTTGGATTGATTGAAAACTCATCTTTCTAAGCTAACCCCATGGGAGCCTGATAACCTTCAGGCTCTGGTCTCCTCCCTCATTTCTCTCTTTTCGATTTCCGTTTCCCAGCAAAGAATAACAGTCCTGGAACAGAAGACGCTACTCTGGCTATGTTTCTAAATCTCTAAAGATTTTACTTGATTCGACAAAGGTGGGAGTTGGGACTGACCTGGCCAATCCCAACTGTGTATAGCACGAAAGAATAATCTCTTAGCAGTACTGGACTTCGCTGAAACGGGAACGAAGCTGGACCACTTCATTGGTCACAGATTTTTGTTTGGCGATCACTGCAGTCATCAATTCTGCCAACTCTCCCATTTGTTCTGGTCCCATGCCACAACGAGTCATTTCCTGTATACCGATTCGTAGACCGGAAGGGTTGCGAGGATCCTGATCTCCGGGAAGCATGTTGTAATTGCTGATGATGTTGCTTTCCGCAAGTCGTCGAGCAATCTCCTTTCCTGGTCCAAACGAAGAAACGTTGATCGCAATCTGGTGGCTCTGCGTAAATCCAAACTCTTTCGCCTCCACCGGAACTCCAGCAGTATCTAGCGCACTTCCAAGAGTCTGTGCGTTTCGAATAATATCGGCGGCATAGTTTTTTCCATGTACCTTCATTTCTCGAATTGTCAGGGCTAGTCCGGGGATCGAATGCAGGTGGTGATTACTCGAAGATCCTGGCATCACTCCGCGATCCACGCTACTCCACCATTTCAATTCCTCTGGTGTAATCATGTTGCCAAGGATGACTCCTCGTTGTGGTCCTGGAAAGGTCTTGTGTGTACTTGCTGTGATCAGATGCGCACCTTCGGCAAATGGCTGCTGGAACTGTCCTCCCAGAATCAGTCCCAAAACATGGGCTGCGTCGTAAAGAACTGGAATTCCATGGGCTCGACAGACTTCTGCCACTTGACTCACTGGCTCTGGAAATAGGAACATGCTCTTGCCAAGAATCACCAACTGTGGTCGCTTCTGCTCCACCAGATCCACACAGGCAGGTCCATCTAAGTGGTATCCATCGGGCGTTGTAGGCCAGAAAGCCATGTTGATCGAATTTTCTTTCTGTAAAGCCAGCACCTGTCCACGCACTTGAATTCGCCGACCAAAGACCCCAATCGGATTGTGGCTGATGTGGCCTCCCACATCGATGGAGTTACAGAGGACCGTATCTCCACCTCGTAACAATGCCAGTGCAACAGCTGTATTGGCCTGGTTACCACTGATTGGCCGAACATCTGCCTGCTGACATCCTGCTAGTTCAACCATCTCCCTGGTTGCCAGAGCCTCTACCTCATCAATGAAACGAGTGCCCTCATAATAGCGTTGATCAGCTTCTGGAGTGTTGGGATGCCCCTCCGCATAGCGACACATGAAGTCATTGCCTTCGATTTGTTGAACAGCAGGGGACTGAACATTCTCACTTGCGATGAGATTGACACATTCCTGACGACGCCAGCGCTGCTGGTTTTGCACAATATCAAGGATGTCTTGTGTTGGGACACTCATCAGATTTCTCCGCAGGGAATTTGGAAAAAACGGCAGAGAGGAGGCAGGAAGTCAGGGTGCTTGGTTCCTCAAGCACCCTGCTTAGGGTCAATCATCTTCGTCGCGAAGCTTCTCGGCACGTTCCTTCATTACTTTCTCTTGAATGAAGGATGGACAAGATGTGTACTTCTCAAACTCCATCGAATACTGCGCCTTGCCGGCAGTCATTGAACGGAGTTCTGTCGCATATCCAAACATCTCACTCAATGGAACTCCAGCAAGAATGACCGTTTCATCTCCTTTCACTTCTGACCCATAGATGACACCACGTCTTGAACTTAAGTCTCCGATCACAGAGCCTTGGTAGTCACTTGGTGTCTCTACTTCGACCTTCATGATCGGCTCCAGCAGAATGGGCTGTGCCTTGTTCACCGCTTGCTTCATCGCTTGTCGTGAGGCGAGGCGATAGGCCAGGTCACTGGAGTCCACATCATGGTACTTGCCATCGGTCAGGGTGACTTTGACGTTTACCATGGGGAAGGCTGCGAGTGGCCCCTTGATCATCACATCTTGAAAGCCTTTCTCGCAAGCAGGGATGTGTTCTGCGGGAATGGCACCACCGAAGATGCTGTTGATGAATTCGAAGGGCTCTTCGCTATTGTCTGGAAGAGGCTCAATCTTTCCACTAACACCGGCATACTGACCAGAACCACCCGTCTGCTTTTTGTGTAGATAGTCGAAGTCCGCTGCAGCCGTGATTGCTTCACGGTAGTTAACTTGAGGGGCTCCCACGATAACGTCCGCATTGTATTCGCGCTTCATCCGCTCAATATAGATGTCGAGGTGAAGCTCACCCATTCCAGAAATGATAGTTTCGCCAGATTCTTCATCTGAGGAAACTCGGAAGGTTGGATCTTCACGCATGAAGCGGGAGAGTGCCTTACTCATTCGCATATGAGCATCGTTATCTTTCCCTTTGACAGCCAGTGAAATTACTGGATCCGGGACAAAGATAGATTCACAAGCGACTCGTGTATCTCCGCCACAGAAGGTGTCACCAGAGGCACAATCCACACCTACCATCGCAACAATATCTCCAGCCTCAGCAACGTCTATGTTCTCACGATCGTTGGAGTGCATACGCACCATCCGGCCAACTCGGAGTTTTCTTCCAGTACGCGAGTTGACAACCTGATCACCCTTGCGCAGACGACCCTGATAAATACGGGTGTACGTCAATTGACCAAACTGCTCTTCTGTCAGTTTGAATGCCATGGCGACAAGGTCTTTATCTGGATCGCATTTCAACTCAACTTTCTCCTGCTCCTCCTCACCCCCTTTGACGGCGGTGGCAACATTAGCTGAAGCTTCCAGTGGAGATGGCAAGTAGGTGTTTACTGCGTCCAATAGTTTCTGCACACCTCGATTTTTAAAGGCTGAACCCAGATAGACTGGAACAAATTCAAGGCTGTTTACCCCCTTCTTGATCGCTGCATGAATTGCCTCTTCCGTAATCTCTTTTTCTTCCAGCAGATCTTCCATCATCTGCTCATCAAACATTGAGACAGCTTCCAGCATTTCCTGACGCTTTTCTTGAGCGTCATCAACCATGTCCGCAGGGATCTCTTCCTCACGCACAGTCTCGCCGTTGTCTCCATCAAAGAAGTAGGCCTTCATGGTTACCAGGTCCACCACGCCGTCATGATTCTCTTCCAGGCCAATAGGAAGTTGCATGGCAACCGCGTTTAACCCGAGGACATCACGAATCCCCTGGATCCCTCTCCAAGGGTTTGCACCCATCCGGTCCAACTTGTTGATGAAAGCTAGTCTAGGTACCTTATAGCGCTTCATTTGCCGGTCGACTGTGATGGATTGCGATTGCACTCCAGAGACTCCACACAACACAAGAATAGCGCCATCCAAGACACGCAACGAACGTTCTACTTCTACAGTGAAGTCAACGTGTCCAGGAGTGTCGATGATATTGATCTTCTTGTCTTGCCACTGCACTGTGGTAGCTGCAGAGGTGATAGTGATTCCTTTTTCGCGTTCGAGGTCCATGTGGTCCATCGTAGCGCCGGCGCCACCACCGCGGACTTCCTCAATTTTATGAATTCGCCCAGCATAGAAAAGAATGCGCTCTGTCAGAGTCGTCTTTCCGCTGTCAATGTGTGCCGAGATACCGATATTACGTGTATTCTGTAGAATTTTCTGAGATGCCGCATCCATAACAGTTATACTGGCTCGCGTGGGGTATGGGATTGGGCCATGACAGTTTTCCAACTTGGTTGGTCAGCAAATCGGGGAAAAAACCAAGTATCGGCAGAGGGGAGAGACCGTGGTTGCAGCAGGTTGCTTCAGCGTTGGCAAGGTCACTGATGCCCACTATGCTTGAGGGAAGTGTCAAGTGGCTTTGAGAAAAATAATAATCTATCAATTTAACCAAATTATCTGCTGCAAGCAAGCTTTTTGTCATCAGGAATTCAAGATCTGAGCTTCCGTCCAAAAACCAATAAAATCGTAATCAGTAGGCTACCTGCCTCAAAACCAAGCAATTGAAGAGTGAAAGTATCATCTGGTTGATCTAACAGGATTCCGGTAACACGTCCTGCAGTGATTCCACCATAACTGGAAAGCAGTAGCCAAAGCCCAATACCCGACCAATTTGCCCGAAAACCCGTGACTACTAGAAATATTCCCAAGGCGATTTCCAGGCCCCCATAAACAGCCCGTAATTCAGCTAATCCAGCTGTGCTTTCGGGTACCAGACCAATCGCACTAGCCATGGTTGTGGGTTCAATCAGAAACCAAACTCCTAGGCCAAAAAATGCGATACCCTGAAGCAATAGAAATCCTTGAGCCAACTTGGTCAGCATAGGTGAACTCATTGAAGGGTGTCGCGCCGTAGATCTTCACTGAGTGATTCCCGCAATTCTGAAGCAGGTAACTTTTGCAGTTCCTCTTGGAAATCATTTAGAAATCCGGCATAGAGTAGTCCTAGTTGCCCTTCCAAACGTTGCTTCGAGCGTTCATAGGCTCGTTGAAATCTTGGAAGCACCTTTGTGCGTTGTTGACGAAACTGGTCAGCAATTTCTTCCAATTCCTCAGGATCCAACAAGCGCTCTTTGGCTTCAGGGACTTGCTGCAAGGAGTTCCACTCTTCTTGCTCAAGTTCGCGCCGTTGCGCCGCTAGTCGATCTTCCCAGTCCTGTAACTTGCGCACAAGAACTTGTAGTTCCATTGGTTCGATAGAGTCAATAATTTCAGTTAAAAACAGCAATCAATAGGCTGATGATTACTAGAAGTAACGGTGTAGTGTATCGATTCAGACGGATTAATCTTGGAATAGAGTCAGCACTAACTTGTGTAGGATCATCAGAATGACCCAGCCAGGCGTTGTGTTGAAGCCTGCCATTTTTCCATTTTTCACCCACTAGCCGAACACGCAGTGCACCTGCTGACGCAGCTTGTCCCCAACCAGCGTTGGGTCCTGGCATGTATTGGTGCTGAGACAATCCAATCGACCATGCCATACGACCATCGTAACCCGGCAGAATCCAAGCCGAAATACTTAAAAGTACCCAGGTCAACCGAGCCGGCAGCCAATTCATGAGATCATCCGCTCTTGCTCCGAACCAGCCAAAGCGCAGGTAGCGCTCATTACGATAGCCAACCATTGAATCCATGGTACTGATCACCTTGAAGGCCAGCATGCCTGGAATGCCTCCCAAAGTCAGCCAAAATAAGGGACAAACTACTCCATCAGACAGGTTTTCACTAAGGCTTTCTAGGGTTGCTCGATTACAACCTGCTAGATCAAGTTGTTCTACATCGCGTCCCACTAATTGGGATACTTCCTCCCGGGCTTTCATCAAATTGCCATCGGCGGTAGCTCGCCAAACGCGTAACCCATGTATCTCCAGATCTCGCAAAGCTAGCAGACTGTAACCCAGAAAGAGATCCAGACTCCAACCGAGGACTGGATGTAAACTGCCGAAGAATTTTTGCAAAAGGAAGTAACACCCCAAGACGATTCCTAAGAGCAGTAGACCAAGCAGGATGCCTCCCGTGTAACTATTCCATCCTCTGGCAAACAGCCATCGCTCTAGGTAACCCAGCAAGTGGCCAATCAGCCGAATTGGATGAAACCGATAAACGGGATCTCCGAACCAAAGATCCAAGAGGAAGATTGACCAGAGCAACAGCAGAGGAGTCGCCGAACTGGTAAGGGTGAATTCAGCAAAGCCCGTCAAGAATCCTCGACAAGTTACAGTGGCGCTCAATCAGATCAGCCAATCGATCCAGCTCTCGCAAACTTTCCTGTGCATGGTCCGGAATGGGTTGAATTTGCTTACCAGTAAGCTGTAGTAGTCGGTTTGCTACCTCACCCTTATCGAAGATGCCGTGCAGATAAGTTCCGAGAATTCTCTGCTTTTCATCCCAGACACACAATCCTGACGGCTCGACCAAATCCATCCATTTTGCTTGCTGTAGTTGGGATCTTCCTGCATGAATTTCGTAGCCAGTCACTTTACATCCTTTGAGAATTCCCTGCCCCTCGTATTCAGCAAGCTGCAGGATCTTAGTAGCCACCATCTCAGTTCGTAAGGGCAGAACACCCATACCAGATGCACCATCAATTGTGCCTTCAATTCCTTCAGGGTCGGTAATCCACTCTCCCAGTATCTGGAACCCACCACAGATTCCCACTAGTAGGAAGCTTCCCTGATGCTGCCGAATCCAGTCTTCCCATCCCCTTTCTCGGAGAATTTGCAAATCAGACAAGGTGTTCTTACTACCTGGCAGGATCAACACGTCCGGCAGTCGGCCATTCGGAGGCTTCTCTAGATATTCTAGAGAAATATCTGGTTGACGTTGTAGGGGAGCAAAGTCGGTAAAATTTGAGAGTTGCGGTAAATGGATAACATGAATTCGCAGGGATGCGTCTTCACGCGGAGTTGAACGAATTTGCTGGGAGTCCTCCTCGTCAAGCTGGAAAGAATCGTAGGGAATGGTACCTAGTACTGGTAGCGGAACCTGTTTCTCAAAGAGCCGGATGCCTGGTTCGAGTAAAGTGTAATCCCCCCTAAACTTGTTAATAAGGCAGCCATAAAGCAAGGGACGATACTCTGTCTGAATGAGATCATAAGTCCCCTTGAGCCAAGCGAAGACTCCACCGTGATCAATATCCCCCACTAACAAAACCCGGGCGTTGGCATGGTGAGCCATACGCATGTTTGAGAGGTCGGTCTGCTGAAGGTTGATCTCGGCAGGACTGCCTGCTCCTTCAAGTATCAACAACTCGAAATCACGGGACAGGTCATCATAAACCTTCCGGACAATCGTGAAGTTTTCTTCTGCCAGTTGATAGTAGTCGCGATAGGCGTAGTTCCCAATGGCCTTGCCTAGGCGCACGAGCTGGGATCGCCCCTGTCCTTGGGGTTTGAGCAAGATCGGATTCATCCGCACATCCGGTTCCAATCCAGCGGCTTGAGCCTGCAGAACCTGAGCACGTCCCATCTCCTCTCCAGAGCGAGTGACTCCTGAGTTCAGCGCCATATTCTGGGCTTTGAAGGGGGCTACTCGAACACCACGTCTTGCAAGTAGACGACAGAGGCCGGCACAAAGAAGACTTTTGCCTACTCCGGAACCTGTTCCCTGCAGCATTAGTGATTTGGCCAAGACTCAGCACTCCAATTGCTTCAGTATGGAGAAAAATCGCTGAAGGCCCTCGCGATATTGAAGAGAAATCCGTAGATGGTTGTCAGCTAAACCTAAGTAGTGCTCGCCCCAACGCATTGTGAGATTTTTTGCAGAGCATTGTTCCCTCAGAAGAGCCAATAACTCTGAGGTGATCTGAAAGAGATTGTAGGGAGCGTTGCCAGGGACAATCTTAAGGTGGGAGTGAGATTGCAGTTGAGGCAAGATCTCCTGACGAAGATCAGCCAGTTCCTCACGCTGGACAGTGGGTTCCTGATGAACCAACTCCAAGCCAATTTGCTGGAGCCACCCAGAAATTGAGGTAGCAGAAAATCTCTTCGAAAGAAAAGCCAGCAGATCCAGATTACCTGTAACCAAGTAACTTGGACCCAACCCGGGCCAGCCGTGGGATTCTGCCAGTGTTCCCAACACGATCAGATTGGGACGAATCGTGGGGACCAAGCTGTTCGTTGAATCCAGATCTACTAAAGCAAGATCTGACTCATCAATCATGAAGCAGGTTTGTGGGTTATCATCAATGAGTGACAACAAAGTTTTTCTGGAAAAACACTGACCGGTTGGGTTATGTGGATTGCCCAACATTATCAAAGCTACAGAAGATAGCTCATTTTTGAGTTGGCTTTCATTGAATTGAAAATCCTCTTCCTGCCTCAGATCAAAAGAAATTTGACGTAATCGGCATAAGGTAGTTACCCGTTCGTAGGCAGAGGAACAAGGTCGGGGCAACAACACAGAAGTCTGTCGGAAGTATTCGGCGACGGCCAGATACGACTCGGAGGTGCTGGGGTAACAAACTACGTGCTGCTCAGGGATTCTCCACTGCTCAGCGAGGGCTTCCCTCACTGTCTGGGCGTAAGGTTCAGGAAAACTGTGTGCGGCTTCTGTCAACAGTTCCGGGGCAATCGGAGTCCGCAGGACTGGAATGCGCGTGCCAAGATCAATGATTTTGTCAGGATCGACATCCTGTAGATGATTGGAGACCATTGTATTATCTGTCGAAAGCTGTTGAACCTTCTTGCTCATCCGGCCTCCAACCGTATGGTCCTCAAGCGAAGCCCTTTGGATAACTCTTCCACCCAGTTTTCCAGGCCGGTTACACTGTCTGGATGCCACCATTGACTGGCAATTCCTGTACAGAGTAACTGTTGCCAATGATGACGTAACTTTGATTGTTCTTTAGTTACACTACTTCTAGTGACCTCAAACAGGCCATCGGATGTGAAGATCAACCGATCTTTGGGACCAACTCTACTCCGCCTAAGAGCAACCTGTGACTGGCGCAGCAATTTGAATAAGGTGCTGCCACCAGCAGCTTCCTGTAGTTCCCGAAGTCTCTTCTCTGTCTCGATGGCACTCATTTTTCGACCCAAGCAGAGACTCTCACCGGATTGCAGCACCATGAGGTGAAAGCGGTCTGCACGATACTGCTGAGTCAATTGGATAAGTTGGTTCCTGACAAAGGCAAGAAAGTCTGTACTTCCAGTCGAGCGACTGGCATCAACAAGCAGCCACCAGAAGCGACGACGCTGAGTGTGAGCATATTGCAGTTGCCAAACAGGGGAAGTGTTCAAACCTCGCCAGGAATTGCGCAAGGTTGCCAGCCAGTTCAGTGTTCTCCCTTGTTGTTCAGAATTTCTCAATGGTGGTGGTGGTTCCAGCATAGACTGTGATGCTGGCCAAGCGGTATCATTCTTCCTGGTTTGTAACTCGGTTCGCAGAGAAATTGGATCAGGCCGAGTACCTTGAGGTTGCCGAGAGGTCTGCCATTTCGGTCGCGGTGGAATTTGTTGATTGGGGGACTGCTGCTCGGTGGGTGGACTTGGTGGATCAGTTTTAGAAACAGATTGCCCAAGGCACAGTTCCCAAGCCTCTTGTACGTGATCCTCCGTCAGTGTATGACTTTCCTGCCATGCGGCTGCACAGCGGGCTGTGCGCAATACCGCCAACTCAGTGCGTAGTCCTTCGAGCTTCAGTTCCTTTGCTTTTTCAGCAATTTGGATCCGGAGTACCTCCGGAATCACAACAAGTGGGAGCAAATTCCTGGCAGCAGCTAACTTTTGCAAAATCTGCTGCGTCTCAGCCTGCCAAGTCTCAACAAACTTCTCAGGATCATCTTCGAACTCCATTCTGCGTCGGACAATCTCCATCCGTTCTGGAACTTCAAAGTTATCCTGGATCAATAGCTTGTGAGCAAAGCGGTCCTGCAATTGAGGACGTAGTTCACCTTCTTCAGGGTTCATCGAACCCACAAGGATGAAGCGTGTCTTCAGGTTGGCTGATAATCCATCCCGTTCGACCTGTTGCTTGCCACTGACAGCTGCATCCAGCAGGGAATCGGTTAGATGGTCTGGGAGCAAGTTGACTTCATCTATATAAAGTACTCCTCTATCGGCCTGCGCCATCAATCCCTGCTGAAGTTGCCACTGGCCTTGCTCAACCAGATTGCCAGCATTGACTGATCCGAGTAGGCGATCCTCCGTGGTTCCCAAGGGTACCTCAACAAAAGGAGCAGTGTCCTTGCTGCTGATTTGTAGCAGATCGGTAAACGCTCGGGCTAGGGTACTCTTCGCACAACCACGATGCCCTTGCAGTAAAATCCCACCCAGTCTTTGGTCAAGGGTGTGATAGATCAGTGAGCGTTTGGCCAGTACCAACCCAACGATGGCAACAAAGGGAAAGCGTGTGTTCATTCGAGTTCTCCTTGCAACTCTAGAAGTTGGTGGCGGAGCTGTTCCAACAAGTCTGGAGCAGGGTTTTCCCAAAGATCACGTTCGTGAGCTTCCAGCAGACGTTGGGTGGCATCTCGCAGCGCCTGTGGGTTGTAGCGACGGAAGAATTCCTGTTGTGTTGGATTCAACAGCAGTTGCTGAGCCAGATCAGCGTATTGATTGTCAGAGGCTACATCGCAGGTAGCATCGTAACCAAAGAAGTAATCGACGGTGGCAGCCATCTCGAAGGCTCCTTTGTAGCCATGCCGTCGCATTGCTTCAAGCCAGCGTGGATTCAGAACACGACTCCGGAAGACACGATTGAATTCTTCTTTCAGACTGCGGATTCGTAACTGTTCAGGATTGCTGGAATCTCCATGATAGGTCACTGGTGCTTTTCCACGAATCTGTTCAACAGCAGCGTGGAGTCCACCCTGAAACTGGAAGTAGTCATCGGAGTCGAGAATGTCATGCTCACGGTTGTCCTGGTTCTGATGGACGACCTCAATTTCACTCAGCCGCTGTTTGAACAAATTGGAGTCTTCCCAAGACTGTCCGTCTGTGCCGTAAGCGTGTCCACCCCACTTGAGGAAAACTTCCGTCAGATCTGCCTTGCTCTGCCAGTTACCAGCATCCAACAAGGGTAGCAGTCCGGTACCATAACAGCCAGGGCCGGCACTGAAGACCCGCAAATGGGCCAACTCTTGAGCCTGTTCAGCAGGGATTCCCTCAGTTTGTAAGCGTTGCTTTTCCGAATGCCATGAAGCTCGGATCGGGTTGTCTTGCTCGGGTTCTTCTAATTCTGCAAGACGCTTGGGTACTTGGGCGAGCAGACGCATCGTCTCCCCAAAGGCATCCCGAAAGAGTCCAGAAACACGAAGAACCACGTCCACGCGGGGACGCCCCAGCAGGCTTAGCGGCAGGATCTCGAAATCCAGCAAACGCCCCGAGGTCGGCTCCCAGACAGGACTACAACCCCAGAGCCAGAGTGCTTGTGCGATGTCGTCCCCCCCGGTCCGCATGTTCGAGGTTCCCCAGATCACGAGTGCCAAGTGCCTGAGATCAGTCCCATGTTCCTCGCGGTAACGATCAAGCAGTCGATCAGCGAGCCCTTGCCCACATTTCCAGGCGGTTTGCGTTGGAATGGTACGGGGATCAACGGCGTAAAAATTCCGTCCTGTGGGTAGGACATCGTACCTCCCACGTGTGGGTGCGCCGGAAGGTCCAGGCTGAATAAATTTTCCAGACAAGCCACGCAGTAACTGTTCAGTTTCCCGTTCGCAGTCCAAGAGACGTGGCAGCAGGACTTTCTGCAACAGCTTTCGCAGTTGCTGCAATTCATGGGAGTCAGTAGGTTCTTCCGTACCGGAGCAAGCACCATCGACCCAAAGTTTGGCCCGTTCATTCAACTCATCCCGTAGGAAAACTGACAGAGTCTGCAGATCAACATCCTTCGGTAGATCCCCTAGACAATGTAGCAATCCTCGAGAATGTGTTGCCCCCAAACGTAGCAGACTTAGCAGGAACTCAGTCCGCTGCTGTCCGCTCGGCACCTTCCCGAAAATATGCAATCCTGAACGAATCTGGCTCTCTTTGATGTCACAGAGAAAATTGCTGAGTGCATTGAGCCAGTCTTCTTCCTCGGGGATTTCTTCTCGCCAACTGGCTTGCTCCAACAAGTGTTCGATCTGATGTTCCAGTTCATGGGCCCGCTCCGGAAACATCGTCTCGCAGTGCGAATGCTCTTCCAATAGTCGCTCGACTTGTTGCAGTTCATCGTAGAGACCAGCTCGAGCCAAGGGGGGAGTCAGATGATCAACAATCACAGCGGAGGATCGGCGCTTGGCCTGGGTTCCCTCTCCGGGATTGTTCACAATGAAAGGATACAGATGGGGTATGGGGCCTAGCACCTGCCATGGAAAATCTTCGGCACCCAGTCCAACACTACGCCCTGGAAGCCATTCTAGATTTCCGTGCTTGCCGAAATGAATGATCGCGTCTGCCTGAAACTCGGTTCGTAACCACCAGTAGAAGGCCAGGTAGTTTGGTGGTGGAGGCAGATCAGGGCTGTGATAGATCGCTTGTGTTTGTTCCCCAAACCCTCGTGGAGGTTGCAAGCCAATGAACACCTTCCCCAGCGTGAAGCCAGCAATCGGGTAGAACTCCTGCTCTATCGACCATTGCGACTGTAACTGCTGGCGCAAGCTGACAGGCAATCCTCCCAGGCATTTTCCAAACTGCTCTGCAGTAAGCCAGTGCTCGCATTCCTTGCCATAATTGCCCTCAGGATCGTTCGTAATTCCCTGCTGCAACCTGGTAATCAAGGCTTCCCCATCAACTGGGATTTCGTTTCCTAGTGAATAGCCCTGCTGGACCAGCTTTTTAAGAAACAAGGCCACGCTTTCAGGAGTGTCTAGGCCCACTCCGTTGCCCAGGCGGCTGTCCTTGTTCGGATAGTTAGCCAGGATGATTGCCACTCGCTTTTCTGCGTTCTGCAACTGTCTCAGGTGCACCCAGCGCTGAGTCATTTCTGCTACGAACTCTACTTGTTCCGGAACAGGAGACAGGCGCTTCAAAATCCACTGTGCTTCTGGGACTTCCTGGCTGATTTCCTTGAAACCAACCACGGTTGCCAAGACTCTCCCGTCAATTTCGGGAAGAGCCACGTTCATGGCAACTTCAGCCGGTGCCAAGCCTCGGGGATTATGTTCCCACGTATGTGAGTCCTGCAGAGAGACCGGTAGTTGTAGCACGGGGCAGTCGAACTCCTCCAACCAGCGTTCTTGTTCAGGAGACTGTAAATTGATCGCAAAACTCTGTGTGGTCAGGATCGCCTGAGGAGGTTCTTCCAGAGCCGCTTGCCGCAGCCAGTGCTGTGTATCCGGATCACGCAGGCTATAGGCAAAGCAACAGCGAACACTCAGTTGGTTAGCTGTCAGTTGCCTGCGCAAGGCATCGACTACGGCGAGATCTCCAGTTTGATACCAGGCTCGATAGAAGCACAACCAGACAACAGGCTGATGAGTTGCTGTTCCGGGTGGATCACCGTACCAGCCAAAACGCGGCATCACTTGTGGGGCTTCTACTTCGAAGTGGGTTGCGTCATCTAATTCCCGAAGTAGCAGGCGTCCAAGTTGTTCGGCATTGAAGACACCACCCTCTCGCAAGTAGGTGAAACAATTTTGGGCAAAGCTCTCAGAGAAGTCATTGTAATCACACACCGATTCATCCCATTGCTCTGTTCCGGGAAGCATTAGAATCCTGAAGTTTCGCCCCGGATGCTGGCGAAGGTGCTGCAACTCGTCCAGCAGATGTGGAAAGTAAGATGCGCCACCAAGCAACCTCAGCACAATCAAGCGGCTATGGCAGAGGACTTCGTTAGCATAATGTTCAACAGTTTCGGGATGTTGGAGGGCGGAGGCGTGCACGAAGCGCAAGCGATCGCCGAACATGGGCAGCCAAGCTTGAGCTACCAAGGAGAGATCAGAATCAGCTGCACTGATGAAGATCAACTCTGCAGAGGTCTGCTCGATTTTGGTGCTCGGGTGGGTATGGTCGAGGTGTCCTGGTTCGGTGGCGACGCGATGCATTTGTCCTTACACCTGGCTCGGCATGGGCTGAATCGTGCGGATCAGCATGATGCTCATGTCACTGAATTCCTGGGTGCACTCGGCAAGAGTTCCTTGCCAAGCAGCTTCTGTTGCTGTCAGGTGTTCCCAGACCTCGACTTGATGGTCTGAAGAGATTCCTTGTTCGATCAGATAGCTGGCGATTGCCGCAGGCATGAAATCCCAGGTGTGCGGGATGACAATGGCATTACGCTGATCTTCCAAAACGTGCAGTAAATGGCGTTTGAACGGTTCCAAATCACCCCTGCGGTGAAAGGTCAGAAAGGTGGTCTCATCAAAGCAGACTTTGGTCTTAGAAGCCAGGATTTGTGCGGCGCTGATTCCAGGCAATATTTCCACAGGATGACCACAGGCTCGTTCCAAGCGCTCAATCATCTGGAAGCCAGAAAAATGAGGATCACCCATGAACAGCACCACAACATTCTTACCCTGCTGATGGGCCTGAGCTGCACGTTCCAACTCCTCCGTCTGGTTCTTGTACGTCAATTGCAGGACCTCTGCAGATTCAGAAATCATCTCCTGTACAAACCCATTGACGGTTCGGAAGCCCACGATCCACTCCGCCTCTCGAATCAGCTTGGCGCCGCGCTGCGTCAACCAATCGGGATCACCTGGGCCAATGCCTACGCCAATGATCATACATGTTCCTTTTTAAAGAAGAGTTCTGAGAGCAAGGGAGCCGCTTTTGGGAAGTACAGATGGATGTACGAAGCATGCAGGTTTTGGTATCGATAGCCTTCTAAACGGGAACCCATGCGATTCTTTTTTGTAACCGTCCAGGCATTGGCTTGGCTTGTTTCCTGTTCCCACTTTGAGTGGTGAAATTCATGTCCTCGCCAGCTTTCCTGATGGTTCGTTGGTTTGGCCTCGCTGTAGCCAAAGTGCTGTAACCTTGATGTCATGCTGACAGTTCCAGGGATCACTCCTGCCATCGGGTACTCGTCACCGTTCAACAAGCGCAAAGAATCTGCGAGCAACATCAAGCCCCCACACTCCGCATAGCAGGAACCGCCTGCTTCAATGAATTCCTTGAGATCCTTTAGCATAGATTGATTGGCACTCAATTTCTCCGCAAAGCACTCGGGGAAGCCACCGCTGAGTAGAATCCCATCCAGCGCTGGGGGTAAGGCGCTGTCCTCAAGTGGAGAGAACTGAACCAATTCAGCGCCTTGATGACGAAGCCACTCCAAATTCTCGTGATAATGGAAATGAAAGGCTGGGTCTTGAGCCACACCGATCCGGCAGCTTGGTCTCACATGAGTCTCAATCGGCTCGCTCACCGAACATTGTTCAGGCTGAGGAGCCAAAGATAGGAATTTATCAAGATTCAGGTATTTTTCTGCCAACCTTCCTAAAGAAGCCCGATCCGGTAGGGATGTTTCACTGACTGCTTGTAGGCCCAGGTGACGCTCCAGCCACTGTAATTCTGGTAATCGTGGCAAGGTCCCCAAGATGGGAATTTTTAGATCAGCCAGGGCTTGCTTCAAGTAATCCGCATGAGCTTCACCACTGACCTGATTAAGGATCAAGCCTCGAATCCGATCTGCACCAGCTTCAAACTGAAACCCTCGAATCGCAGCCCGGACTGAGCGTCCTGCTTTGGCTGCCGGAACAACGAGCACAATCGGCCAATCTAGCCAGCGGGCCAACTCCAGAGTACTGCCTTCATCGCTGACGGGACTGGCTCCATCGAAGAGACCCATCACACCCTCCAGCAAGCCGAGTTTGCCAGTTCCATATTTTTGAACGAGCCGCACCACTTCTGACCTACCCATCATCCAAAAATCCAGGTTGATGCTGGGACAGCTGGCAAAATGCTGATGGTAGGCAGGATCGAGGTAGTCTGGGCCAGCCTTGAAGGGCTGAACTGGAACTCCCCACTTTTGCAGACAGGCCAACAACAGGCATGTCAGGGCTGTCTTACCGCTGGAGCTTTGCAGACCGGCGAGCACGATTCCTGAAGGCATGGGTCAGAATTCAATGCCCAGTCGAGCCCGTACTCCCTGGTCGAAGTGATGCTTGATTTTTCGCATTTCGGTCACCACATCGGCCCGTTCGATCAATTCTGCGGGAGCATGTCGTCCTGTGAAAACAAGTTCGACCTGAGGTGGTCGGCTGTCCACCAAGTCCAGCACTTGTTCCAGGGAGATCAACTCTCGATGCAAGCAGTAGTTGATTTCATCCACAATCACCAAGTCGTACTTTCCTGAACAGACAATGTCCTTCAACGCAGCTACTTCTGGGATCAATTCTGCCTTCATCCGTTCGACGTCCTGTGGCACCTTGCGACTGACACACAGGGCCCAGTAATGTGGGACGTTTCGGAATGTCAGATTCGGATGCAGGTCTGGACAAATTTTCAACTCTCCCGTTTTCCAGCGAGGCTTGAGCATCCGCAGGTAATAGACCTTCAGTCCGGCTCCTAGTGCTCGGAGCATCAAGCCAAGTGAGGCTGTACTCTTGCCCTTGCCCTCCCCGGTGTAGATCTGAAACGCTCCCACACGCTGCTTAGTCCTGGGCGGTTCTTCAAACTCGAACTCTGCTGAACCGGCTATTTCCTCAGTCATCTTTGTCCATCACTTGTGGGATTCGCGGTATTAGGGCAGAGATCTCAGAATAGGACTGAGCCACGTGGATACGAGGGCGTTGTAGCACAATCAATGGAATCCCCAACGCCTTGGCTGCCTGGTATTTTTCAAGGTATCCCCCAGCTTTTCCAGAATCCTTGGTGACCAAGACTTCGATTTTCCAACGTTCCAGAAGCATGTGATTTTCTTCGACGCTGAAAGGGCCCTGTTGCGCACAGATTTGTGAAAGAGGCACACCGGCCTGTTCCAATTCTCGCAGGGATTCGCTGGTGGGGGCACAGCGCACAAACCACTCAGCTTGCCGATGACGATCCTGGCTCAGAAACTCCAGCACCTGGTGACTCCCCGTTGCCAGCAAGATACGCTTACCGTGCTGCAGTGCTAGGGCAGAGACTTTCTCAATGGAATCTCCGCACAACTCATCCCCGACCAGTGTTGAGGGGCGTTCATAACGTAAACAGGGAATTTCTAGATCCACGGACAATTGCTGCAATTGCAGGGTCATCCGAGATGCATAGGGATGGGTTGCATCTACCAGGAAGCTTGCCTGGTGTTGGTGCAGAACTTGGTGACGTCGTTCACGTCCAAGTGATCCCCAAACCACAGGGATCTTTTGTTCTCGCCAGGTCTGTGCTCCTTGCTCGGTAGCCACGGAAACAATAACTGGAATTTCCTGCTGGTGTAGGCTGTGGACAATTTCATTGCCATCGCTGGTCCCAGAAAAAACCCAGACCGCTTTTCTTGGAAGCTCTGCCCGTTGAGCGGAGAGGGGTGGCTCAGCCCAGCCTACATAACCTCTAGGGGTGAAGAGAAACTCCCGTTTTGGTTGTGTGAAGCGGTTTCCAATCACCAGCGAGGTAAGCATGTCAAACTGCCGATGACTCAACTCTCCAAGTTTGCAGCATTCCACCGACTGTTCTTCGCGGTAAGCGTTGCGCACGATCCCACACCAGGTCTCGGTACTCTTGAAGGTTTTTAGGATTTCCAGGATTCGATAGACTCCCTGTGAACGAGAACGACTCTGGACGTTATAGAGCACGATCACCAGATCGGCTTGGGCCAGGTGGTGTGCCCTGGTTTCGATCCATTCCCATGGACAGAGCAGATCTGACAGGGATAAAGTGGCAAAGTCATGAGCTAGTGGGGCTCCCAGCAAGGCTGCACAGGCATTGGCTGCTGAGATTCCAGGAACCACTTCGACAGGGAAGGTGTCTTCTTCCTTCAGCATTTCAAGCGCGAGCGTTGCCATGCCGTAGATGCCGATATCACCACTGGAAACCAGGCTCACTTGTTTCCCCTGACGAGCTAGTTCCAAGGCTCGCTCAGCACGCCTTCGTTCCTTGGTCAGAGGAAAAGTTTCAATCTGCTTGTTCTGAATCCAGGGCAAGACCCAGCGTAGATAGAGATCGTACCCGACAATCACTTCACTCTGGGTCAGGGCTTTTTTCGCACGCTCCGGTACGAGATCCATGAATCCAGGTCCAACCGAAACAAGAAAAAGCGCTCCTTTAGTGGACATGGACGCTTTCCAACACCTTGCTTAGCATTGCTGTTGAGATGCAACTGGCGAAGGACCAGCCCAGCAGAAAAATCGTGGGATCTCCTGCGCTGAAGGCACAAAGCTGCTCGTAATCGGCCTGCCCCAGGTTGGTACTTTGTTGGCGTTGCGTGGGCAGTGTGGCCTGAACAACCAGCAGCAAGGGTAACTCTGGATCAGCCCCAACTTCTACTAGATTGGGCAACACATGCTGTCCACGGAAGGTGGGCATGTAGATCGCAACTCCAGAACCGCGGTTCAGAAAGGTCGTGACGGCCCGGCAGGTTTCGAGATCGCTGTAAGTGGAAACCGTTGTGATCAGTAGTTCCGAACCACAATCCCTCGACGTCAAGGGCACTCCCAATGCTGCAGCTGTTCCAGACAGGGTAGTGACGCCAGCCAGTACCTGGTAGGGAATCCTGGCTTGCTGCAATACTGCGAGTTCATCGGCTAGGCGAGCATAGATCAGCGTGTCTCCACCCTTGAGCCGGACAACACACTCATGTTGCCTGACCATGTCCAGCAGCAATTCGTTGATTTCCTTCTGTTTGTGGGAATGGTTCGTGGCACGTTTCCCAACATAGATCTTCTGGGTGCGACTAGGAATTAGATCGAGGACTTCTGGACCTACGAGCGCATCGTAAAGCACGACGTCAGCTTCCCGCAAAACTCGATAGGCTTCCAGTGTCAGTAGTTCGGGATTCCCCGGTCCGGCTCCCACGAAAATCACTTTCCCCAACATCATGCTTTCTCAGGCCATGGAGGATCATGTACTACGGCCACGGTCACCCCATTGTGAGCCGTTTTTGGAACCAGCAATTTTCCAGCGTGGCTGGCCAGCAGTGCGCATGGTTCACAGACGCCAGCTACTCCCAACGTATCCTGAACCCAATCAGAAGATTTAGTGACCCATGGTCTGTGCTGCAGTAGGCTCAAGGGGATTCCTCGCAAGGGAAGTTGCTGCTGGCGGCACCAGGCCAACAACCCAGATTCCTGTAACTTGACATCAACGGTGACTACCATTCGGAAGTTCGCAATAGAGAGTTGGTGAGTGTTCAAGACGTTCATGACGGCAGTGTCAATCTGTGTCAGGGTGACATCACGCCGACAACCAATTCCGAGAATCAGGGGTCTCAGGCTTTCTGTAGCCGTGGTGAGAATTGGCTGGGTGCCCAGTAAATTCGCCACACGCACAGACAGTTCGTTGGCTCCTCCTTCATGACCTCCAACCAGTGAAATCACTTGTCGGCCAGCTTCATCTACCAGCACCACACCCGGGTCGGTGTGCTTATCCTCTAGCAAGCCTTGCAGGTAGCGCACAGCGATGCCGGTTGTGCCAATGAAAACCCAGGCCCTATATTTTCGATAGACCGCACGAAAAGACTGCTGATTGGATGAAGAACTACCTCCTGGAGGTGCTGCGGCTGATAGCTGTTCAGCCAAAAAGTCGGCCATCGGTTGTGCCGTTTCTCTCACCGACCAGATCGCCAGATCGTGACCCACCACTAGGCCTCAGTCAGATTTTTCTCTCGTCGTCGAAAGCGATGAGTGTACTGCGAGGAATAGAGCCTTGAGACATCTGGCAATTCTTCCCGTAGTACTTCCCCCACCAAAATCATCGTGGACAGTGCCCATTCCTGAGGGTTGACTTCATCCAACACGGTTACCAAGGTGCTTTGATGTTTTCGTTCCTGCGGCCAGGTGGCTTTCTGGATCAGCCAGATCGGTGTGTCATCAGGATAGTGCTGGCGTAGATCGCTAACCATCGAGGCCAGGTGTGGTCCCGAGAGGAAGATGCAGAGTGTTGTTTGATGGGCTGCTAACTCCGCTAGTGCTTCACGATCGGGTACTCCAGAGGCTCTACCAGTGGTGCGCGTCAGGATGATCGATTGGGCCACCGAGGGCTTGGTCAACTCTGCTCCAAAACAGGCTGCAGCAGCGGTGAAGGAAGAAACGCCTGGGACGATTTCGAAGTCCACTCCCCATTCTCGCAAATGACGCATCTGTTCGGCTGTAGCACCATAGATAGCGGGATCACCAGAGTGTACGCGAGCTACGAGCCAGTCGTGCTGTTGGGCTTGGCGATACCACTCCAACTGCTGCTCCAAATGAAGACCAGCAGTGTTGACGCAGGTTGTTTCTTTTCGGCAGTACTGCAGGATGTCCTCACTGACCAACGAGCCAGCATAAAGCACGAGGTCCGCACGACGCAGTATTTCTGCACCCCGGACTGTGATCAGATCAGCGGCACCAGGCCCGGCACCAATAAAATAGACTTTCATCCAGTTGGCTCAGACAAAGTTTTTCCAAGAGGTCGAATTGGCAGTTGATGACGCGGCTGATGGACCTCTCTGCGGATCAGCATGGTTGACAGGTATCCCGTCTCTGTGTCCCTGGGCAGGTCAGCCAAGCCACGGCTCGTTCGTTCTTCCGCAAAACCCAGTCGCTGGGCAAATACGCAGTTTTCAGTAATTCCCAATTCTTCAAGCAGATCAAGTACTTGGGGTAGGCGTCGTCCGATTTTCATCAGAACCACCAAGTCATGCGTCAAAATATCCGCTCGCAGGGCGGACATTTCCTCTGGACAAGGAAGTAATAACACTCGTTCCTTGCCTTCACCAAGAGCCCAATCGAAGTGTGCAGCAATCGCAGCAAAGCTTGTGATACCAGCATAGGTTCGATGTCGTAGCTGCGGATAGATTTCGCGTAGGGCAGTAATCAGATAGCCATAAGTCGAATAGGTCATCGAATCTCCCAGCGTCAGATATCCCACCTGACGGCCCAACTCCAACTCACCACGCAGACTCAGCGCCAATTCCCTATAGTATTTTCGTAAGCGATCTCGATCCGAACTCATCTCGAAGGAGATCTCTTGCCACTCTGCTTGAGGAATTTCCAGGCCTTCTAGAGCATGCAAAGCTGCCGAAGATTCGTGAGAGGTCGCCCTTGGATAGCAGATCAAATCGCAACATTGCAACTCCTCCCAGGCAGCGACGCTGAGCAATCGGGCTGGACCTGGCCCCACTCCGATTCCAACAAATCGACCCATCGGTTTGCTTTCAGTCATTCGTAGCTCTGGGTCAGCGGCAAGCCCAAGGGATTTCGGTGCATGTCAAACAGTAGGGTCTTGACTTCCAATACGTGTTGAAGTCGAGCCCGAACCTTCTCAGTGATGTGTTGCTCGACCAGTTGCCAGAACTGAGAACTTTCGGGAGTTTTGCCGAACTGCTGAATAATCGCTTCTACCGTCGTTGCGTCCTTACACTTTTCAAGCAGACTCGGCTTCATCCCAAAAACTTTAGCCAATTTAAGAATTCCCTGCATCGCCATCGGGCTAACTCCAGAATGCGTATCCCAATGATTTTCCAAAATTTTAGCGAGCTTTCCTGGGTGTCCGACCAACCAAAGCTGCTCAAGTTTACGATGGTGATTGCCAAGTTCCTGATCAACAGTATTCAGCGCAAAGCCGATAAAGTTAGCCATCGGCACGACCCTTTCGGGAGTAAGTCCTAGCTGCCGTTCTGCTACCAGTTGTCCAATGTTTCCGGGTGCCAGGACAATTGCCTTGGCATCATCAGCGAGGGCAATGCGCACATAGAGTTCGATGGATGCTAGCCAGGAAGCCAAAGACTTTGGTTCAACGATCCCCTTGGTTCCCAGCACCGAAAGACCACCAACGATACCAAGGCGCGGATTGTAGGTCTTGGCTGCCAGTTGCTCGCCTTCGTCAATGCCAACCATTACTGTGAAGCCTTGCGAGCGGTACTGCGGGTAGGCCTCCAGTGTCTCCAAAATGGTTTGAATCATCATCTGCCTGGGGACCGGATTGATCGCAGGCTCTCCGACAGGCAAGGAAAAACCTGGTTTAGTGATCGTTCCTACGCCACTTCCTGCACGGAAGTGGATTCCAGTCCTCTCAGCTTTGAGTTGAACCCTGATTCGACTACCGTGGGTTACGTCAGGATCATCACCCGAATCCTTGATCACGCTGGCTTCGGTGCACACGTCCGTGAGTTGTTGGACGCGCTCGATCGGTACCCGTACGAAGTAATGCCCCTCCGGAAGGGCGACCTTTACCTCCTGAGGTACGGGTTCTCCTAACCAAAGACGCAGGGCCGCTTGCGTGGCAGCTGTAGCACAGGTGCCTGTCGTCAAGCCTCGTCGTAGACCATTAGGGGCTGGGACGTTGAGGTCAAATTCAATTCTTTCGTCGGTGGTTCGAGGATTTTTTGGTTCCATGCTTGAATCATCAGCGCGTTGACGACAGCTGCGGCCCAATTTGATCCTCCTCGGGTCCCTTGGTTGGTGATTCTAGGGACAAGTTGGCATTCTTGAAGCTCCTGCTTGGACTCGCGAGTTCCTACAAAACCAACAGGCAACCCAATCACTAACTTCGGTTGCCACTGTTCCTGCTGAATCAGCCGCAAAGCTTCACGAATCGCTGTTGGTGCGTCACCAAGCGCCAGGATGATTAGTTCATTTTTGTGCTGAAGAAAAGCCCTGCGAATCCCAGCTGCAGAGCGCGTCAACCCAGAGGCTTCAGCCAATAAGTGTGTCTCTGGATCATGCACCAAGCAACTGGTAGTCAATTCCAGGCTGGAGAGCAAGCTGCGTTTTAGACCACTCTGCACCATGGTTACATCCGTTACAATGATAGCTCCGTCTAGCAGCGCCCGAACACCTTGCTGAATCGCTGTTGGTGAGAAGAAGACATCTTCGACGATTCCAAAGTCTCCGCTGGTATGCACGAGTCGCTGCAGGATGGCCTTGGCCCCGGAACTGTAAGCGCTCCAGTCGTAGTTCGCTTCGATCAGCTGGAAGCTCTCAGCCTCAATCGGATGCGGAACGTAGGCGCTGGAGAGCTTTACTGCAGATTTGTGCTCATGAGCATGCGAATGCTCGTGATGAAGTGAGTGTCCATGAGTATGGCCTACATCAACCGGGTGATCGTGCTGATGATGCGTGTGTGGATGGGAGTGTGCTCCTTCAGTTTCGTGGTGGTGAGTGTGCGAGTCTCCCAGGATCCCCCGCACATGATGGTGGTGGGCTTCCTGTACCTTGCCAACCTCAGCTTCGTAACCCACGATCTGGGTACGGTACTTACAGAGACTGCAGTTGGAGGAATTGATGCCAACCAACGCTTCCCGAGCTTTCTCGACCCAGACATCTGTCACATGAGGATGAACTCCCAGATAGCCTGCTTTGAGAACTTCTACATCAGAAAATTTTGGCTGAACCTCATCGATAGCGCCATAAATCCGCTTGATCAGGATACCGGTAAATAGGAAATAGGGGATCACCACGACACGCCGATAGCCCATTTGTGCTGCTCTGGCAATTCCATCAGCAACCAGTGGCTTTGCAGTCCCAGAGTAACAAACATAGGAACTTCCAAAACCCATCCCCTCTTCAACCATACGTGCCAGCTTATTTACATTGGAATTCACATCTGGATCGGTAGTCCCACGCCCGACAATGACAAGTAGCGATTCATGCCGAGGAATCATCTGGGCAGATTGTGCTTCAGCGCTGATGATTCGCTCTTGAAACAGTTTTAGCAGCAGCGGATGAATGCCCATCGGTCCACCGTAGTGGAATTCAACTTCCGGAAATTCTGGCTTCACGCTCAGTAATTCAACAGGCATGTCGTTCTTGCCGTGACTGGCGGCAAAGAGGATTCCAGGAACCATCACAATCTTGCGGGATCCCATGCGAACATTATCGCGCAAGGCCTCATCAATTGTAGGAGTTGCGAACTCGAGGAAACCGTGCGTGATGACACGATCTGGCTGACGTTGCTTGAGAAGCATCAGGGCTTCTTCAAACTCCCTGGTACCATCGGCATCTCGACTACCATGTCCTGCGATCACCAACCCAAAATCGTCCGTTCCTTCTGACATGTTTATTCAATTACTTGAGTTGTAGTGGAAGACCAGCCGCACAAAAGAAAACCTGATCACAACGTTCCCCCAACCATTGGCCCACTCTTCCGGAGAGATCAGCAAAGCGCCTGGCTAGGGGATTAGTTGGAACGATTCCCAAGCCTACTTCATTCAATACCAGCACAAATTGATGAGGGCTGTTCCAGAGAGCCTCCAGTTCCGAGAAGGCCCGCTCTTCATCATGGCCATGGTGCAGCAGATTGTTCAGCCACATGGTCAGACACTCCACCAGTACGATCCGAGGTTCCTTTGGGAGCTTCTGATGTAACCATAGGCCCTCCTCAATAGTGACAAAACGCTCCGCTCGCTGTTGTCGGTGAAGAGCAATACGTTGTTGTAGCTCTGGATCTTCGGTGAATTCGGTTGTTGCTAGGTAGATCGGCAGGTCTGTTCCAGGAATTGAGAACGCCAGCTTTTCGGCCAAGCGCGACTTCCCACTCTTAACACCACCAGTGACCAGAATCCGCAAATGCGTCACCTTGATCTGGAGAATACGAAAGACGGGAAGATGAGAGGTTGGGACGATAGGACGGATAGGGGATCAGCCAGACTTGGTTATTCTGCAGATCGACTAGAAATCGTCAGCCTCTCAGGTTCCTCGCCTGAATCTGAACGTGTGATGGGCAGGTCTCCTGGCTCAGGGCAAGTTCACAACGCCTTCCCGCTTTTGCAGTGGCTAACGGTTGTGAGATACACCCTTCACAGTTGCGAGGACAGCTCCGGGATTTCACCGGATTCCCTATTCTCCGCAAGTGCGGCACCCAGCACGAGGACGTAGCAATACAGTAATTGATTAAAAGAGCAATCAGATTTTTAGAATTGGTAGTAGCTAGGAGCGATGATCCGCACCAATTGCATCCGAAAGGTGAGCGTAACCATCTTTGTCCAGATGTGTCAGCAGTTCTCGGCAAATTTGATTGGCTAGACCAGGGCCCTGGTAAACAAGCCCTGTGTAGACTTGCAGCAGAGTAGCCCCGGCTTTGATCTTATCGTAGGCACTTTTACCGTCCTTGATTCCACCGACACCAATCAGTGGAAGCTTTCCTTGAAGTTCCCGATAAAGTTTCGAGAGGATTTGAGTCGATAACGTGTGTAAGGGACGTCCACTCAATCCTCCTGTTTGATGAGCATGAGAAGAGCGTAATTGATTACGTTCAAGAGTCGTGTTGGTGGCGATCAAGCCAGCTAGAGGAAATTGGTGGACAACTTCCAGGAGGTCGCGAAGGGCCTCATCACTGAGATCAGGAGCAATTTTAAGTAAGATTGGGAGCCGCCGAGGATGTTGTAACTGTAACTCTTGGGCAGTCTGAAACAAGGAATCCAACAGTCGTTGGAGAGCAGTTTTTTCCTGTAGTTCACGGAGATTTGGAGTATTGGGTGAACTGATGTTGACTGCAACGTAACTGGCAGTGTGCCACACAGCAGTCAGGAGTCGTTGGTAATCCTCAGCAGCTTTTTCGTTGGGAGTGTCTTTGTTCTTGCCAAGGTTGATTCCGACAATGCCTTGCTTTGGTCTTTGATGTAGACGTTGGAGCAAGGCATCCTGACCTTGGTTGTTGAACCCCAGACGGTTGATCAGTGCCTCATCTTCCAATAGACGGAAGATTCGTGGACGCTCATTTCCAGGCTGGGGGCGAGGCGTAATGGTCCCGCATTCCACGAAGCCAAAGCCGAAGGAAAGCAGTGAGTTGTATACTTTGGCGTTTTTGTCTAAACCAGCTGCGATCCCGACAGGGTTAGGAAATTCCAGACCGAAGCACTCGATTTTTAGGCGATGTAGGTCTGGAACCGGTGGATAGAAGAGTTTGTAAAGATGCGGACTTCCAAAACGCTCTGCCTGCTCAAGCCAATTCAGGGTCAATTCATGGATCTCTTCTGGATCCTGACGGAAGAGAAACGGTCGAATCAGCTTCTGATAGGCTTTGTCAGTTAGTTTCTGGCAGTCCTTCATTCTCCATCTTGTTTTGAACTACTGGGAGTCATTCTGATAATTTTTTCCCGTCGAGCGACTCCAGTATCGATAGCAGCCTGTTGAACAGCTTCGGATACGGCAGGGACAACAGTCTGATCAAAGACACTGGGAATGATATAGTCAGGAGCTAAGTGATTTTCATCAATACTATGAGCGATTGCTTCAGCTGCCGCCATCTTCATCTCTTCGTTGATGATGGATGAACGGGAGTCAATCGCACCACGGAAGATGCCCGGGAAACAGAGCACATTATTGATCTGGTTTGGATAGTCGCTGCGACCGGTCGCCATTACAGCGACATAGGGTTGTGCGATTTCCGGCATGATTTCGGGATCGGGATTTGCCATCGCAAAGACAATCGGGTCTTTTGCCATGTTCTGTAGATCCTGCTCATCCAGCAGATTGGGTTGCGATACTCCGACAAATACGTCTGCTCCACGCATTACATTTTTCAAAGATCCAGCCTCCCCATCGGGATTGGTATGATCAACAAGCCACTGTTTGTCAGCATTGAGGTTAGTGCGTCCAGTGTGTAAGGCCCCTTTACTGTCACAACAAACAATATTGGTAATTCCCATCAGCATCATCATCTTGGTGCAGGCCGTACCAGCAGCTCCAGCGCCCGAAACAACCACCTTGAGGCTTTCCACTTGTTTGCTGACTAACTTCAGAGCATTGATCAAGGCAGCTGTGGTGACGACGGCAGTCCCATGTTGATCATCGTGGAAGACAGGAATATCCAACTCTTCCTTGAGCCGCTTTTCGATTTCGAAGCAGCGAGGAGCTGCGATGTCTTCCAAGTTAACACCACCAAGACCAGGAGCCATCGCTTTGACGATACGGATGATCTCCTCGGTATCTTGTGTGTCCAGGCAGATGGGCCATGCGTCAATTCCTGCAAATTCCTTAAACAGCATCGCCTTACCTTCCATCACGGGCATCGCAGCTTTTGGGCCGATGTTTCCGAGTCCAAGCACTGCGGTCCCATCTGTTACGACTGCCACACAATTCCCCTTGATAGTGTAGCGATAAGTGTCCTCAGGATTGCGATGCAAGGCCATGCAGACACGTGCGACTCCCGGAGTGTAAGCGAGAGACAAATCGTTGCGTGACTTCAGGGGTAATCGACTCTCAACAGATAGTTTTCCACCTTCATGAACGAGAAACGTTCGATCGTAGAATCGAATGAACTCTGCGTTCTCCAATTGCTTGAGCGCTTCCACAATTTTTAATCCATGATCTTCACTATGGGTAAAGATGCTGATGTCCCGCACTAGAGCATCGGAGGTCGGTCTGACGATATCGATCGCATCCAGATTGCCACCCATTTCGGAGATAATGTTAGTGATCTTGGCCAACATGCCGATCCTGTTAGCGATCTTAAGCCGTACAATGATGCTGTTGCTGGGATTGGAGGGAAAAGAGCCAGAAGCGGACATGGAACCTCAATACGCTGAGTAAAAGTGCGGAAGAGCCGGAAAATTTGGAGTGTCCGGGTAGATTGCTATCTCATCCATTCCGTTGAAGTTTGGATGGCAAGTCAAGGTCTTTATCAGGTGTAAATTCCCTTGGGAGGAGAGCGGAGCTTCCACTTTTCTAACTCTTCCAAAGCCTCGTCCAAGGAAGCTGAACAAAGATTGAGGTGAGCCATTTTGCGTCCCGGTCGCGCTTCGGCTTTTCCATACCAGTGCAGATGTGCTTCAGCTGGCAGACCAGCATGCCACACTTGAAGAGCTGGAATGTGCTCGCCAAGCAGGTTCAACATAACGGTTGGAGAGTGTAACTTTGGTTCTCTGAGAGGCCAGCCACAGATAGCTCTGAGGTGCTGCTCAAATTGGCAAACATTGGTGCCGTCCTGAGTGTAATGTCCTGAATTATGAGGTCTTGGCGCGAGTTCATTGACCAATAATTGGCCATCTGGCATCACAAACATTTCGATAGCAAGAATGCCGTGCAGCTGCAACCCCTGAGCGATTTTAGTTGCAATGTTCAGTGCTTTTCGATTCAAGTCTTCACTGATCCGGGCGGGTACCAATGAACTTGCCAGAATCCCTGCCTCGTGAACATTTTCAACAACTGGAAAACAATGAGTTTCACCCTTTGTGGATCGGGCAACTAGCACAGAGATCTCTCGCTCAAAAGGTAGCCAACCTTCAGCAATCAACCCTCGCTGGTCGCCTTGTAAGTCCTGAAAAGCAGCTTCTGCATCAGCTACTTCGTCTATCTTCCTTTGGCCTTTGCCGTCATAGCCACCCATACAGGTTTTGAGCAGAATGGGAGTCTGCCACTGCTGGAGGCATTCTTCTAGTGCTCCAGCAGAAGCCACACTCTGAAAGGGAGCTGTTGCAATTGAGAGCTTTTGTAGGGTTTGCTTCTCACGAATGCGATGCTGGCAGATCGATAACAAGGAGCTGCCCTGTGGCAAAGAAACCTTCTGCTCTAGTTCTGCAACCAAAGGATAGGGAATGTTCTCGAATTCATAGGTGACCAAGTCGGAGTTTCTGGCGAATTCCTCAAGGGTTTCTTTTGAATCGTAAGGTTTACAAAAATGTCTGGTAGAAAGCCTACCGGCTGGACTGCCGGGGTCTGGATCCCAAACAACAAAGCGTAGCCCGAGAGGTAGGCCTGCTAGGATCAGCATTTGTCCAAGTTGACCACCTCCCAGTAGCCCAATGGTTGGGCCCATCATGGTAATTCTGTTGCTAGAACAGTATCACGAGTTTGGTTCCGCCAGTCCTCCAAGCGAGCTTGCAGATCCTGATTATAGACGGCGAGCATCTGGACAGCGAGCAAACCAGCGTTGAACGCACCTGCCTCACCAATGGCAACGGTGGCGACAGGAACTCCACGGGGCATTTGCACAATGGATAGAAGTGAGTCCAAGCCGCTCAATGATGAAGATTTGACAGGAACCCCGATCACGGGAACCAGAGTTTGAGCTGCAACCATTCCCGGCAAATGTGCGGCTCCCCCAGCCCCAGCGATGATAACTCTTAGGCCTCTTTTGGCAGCTTGATTCGCGTATTCTGCCATCAATTGAGGTGTGCGATGAGCTGACACAATGCGTTTTTCAAATTGCACATCAAACTGTGCGAGAGCCTCACAGGCGTGCCGCATCGTTTCCCAGTCCGATTTGCTACCCATTATGACTCCAACCTCAATCGTCATGACGGCTTCTCCATATTGTTTCAATGTTTATTCAACCAAGTTTAAAAATCGTATTTGTAATCCGTTTCATACACCAATATCGTTCAGCCTTGATTTGCTTTGCGCTCACGTAGCCTTTGCCAGTAAGCCAGGCGTTTGGCAATTTCTCTTTCATAGCCTCGCTCCACAGGCGCATAGAGTTGTTTACGAGGAATTTCATCCGGGAAACAATTCTGTCCCGAAAAACCATCTGGATCGTCGTGGTCATATTGGTAGCCCTGAGCGTATCCTTCCTCACGCATCAGCTTCGTTGGAGCATTCAAAATGTGCTTGGGTGGCATGAGCGAACCATACTGCTGAGCTAGCTGCTGGGCCTGCTTCCAAGCCAGATAGGCAGCATTTGATTTGGGTGCTGTAGCCAGAAAAATTGTAAGTTGCACCAAAGCCAGATCTCCCTCAGGACTACCCAGTCGCTCATAACAATTCCAAGCTTCCAAGGCTCGTCCCATTGCTTCAGGGGCCGCCAACCCAACATCTTCAACCGCCATCCTGGTCAATCTCCGCAGAATGTAAGCCTTGTCTTCACCACCAATCATCATTCTCGCCAACCAATACAGGGCAGCGTCACAATCGGAGGCTCGTAAGGATTTGTGTAGCGCTGAGATCAAATTGTAGTGCTGGTCCCCAGCTCGATCATACTGCGGTGCCCGATGGCGTACCAACTCCAGCATTTGATCTGTGTCCAGTTTGGTGGCTTCTGGTTGATCATAGAGAATTTCTGCCAGATTTAGTAGGTAACGTCCATCTCCATCAGCGAGTTGCAGTAACTTTTCACGAGCAGTTGCTTCGAGTGGAAGTGGTCGCTTGATGTGATCTGCCGCACGTTTCAGCAGGGACTCTAGTGCATCCTTGTCCAATGGCTTGAGGCTGAGTACCTGAGTGCGTGAGAGCAAGGCAGCATTCAATGAGAATGAAGGGTTCTCCGTGGTGGCCCCGATCAACCGGAGGAGTCCTTCCTCAATCGCTGAGAGCAACGCATCTTGCTGGCCTCGATTGAAACGATGAATTTCATCAACGAACAGAATCGATTTTGAAGTGAGTAAGGACACTTCCTCGGCCTGACGAAAAACTTTTCGTAACTCCGCAACACCGTCATAGACCGCAGAGATGGCAAAAAATCGAATACTTGGCTGCTCCCCGATGATCCTTGCGATGGTTGTCTTGCCACACCCGGGTGGACCCCAAAGGATGAAGGATCCTTTTTGTAACAGAGCCTGTTGGTGGGCCAAGAGGTGCTCCTGACCAAAGACCTCCTCTAATTTTTTGGGGCGTAGCAACTTGGCTAACGGATCCATTTTTTGACTCTTTCTGAGGAAAAATCAAAAATCGTGGCGTTTGCTCTGATTTGGGCGTTGCCTTCCTTCGTCCAGAGCGCTACGATTCGGCCGTTTGCTCCCTTGTGGGCTTCTCCTCTAAATCCATCCCAAGGTCTTAATTCTTTGGGACGAAATTGCATCACGCCAACTGTGGAGTTTCTCATGAAAACCATTAAAGGTCCCGCTATCTTCTTGGCCCAATTTGCGGGCGATCAGGCACCGTTCAACAGCTTTGACAGCATTTGTCAGTGGGTTTCCGGTCTCGGCTACAAAGGAGTTCAGGTGCCAAGTTGGGACAAGCGACTCTTCGATCTGGAAAAAGCAGCAGCTTCCAAGACCTACTGTGATGAGGTCGCCGGGGTTGCGGCTTCTCATGGACTGAAAATCACTGAACTCTCCACGCACCTACAAGGCCAACTCGTGGCCGTTCATCCGGCTTATGATGACGCATTCGACGGGTTTGCAGCACCTGAAGTTCGTGGTAACCCACAAGCCAGACAAGAGTGGGCTGTCAATCAGTTGTTTATGGCAGCTCAGGCTTCCCAACACCTTGGACTGACTGCACACGCTACCTTCTCAGGAGCATTGGCGTGGCCCTACATGTATCCCTGGCCACAGCGACCTGCAGGACTTGTCGAGACGGCCTTTGATGAGTTGGCCAAGCGTTGGACCCCCATCCTCAATGCGTTTGAAAATGCCGGAGTTGATGTTTGCTACGAAATTCATCCAGGCGAAGATCTCCATGATGGAGTGACCTTTGAAATGCTGTTAGAACGAACGGGCAATCACCCCCGCTGTCGAATGCTTTATGATCCCAGTCACTATGTCCTGCAAGCCTTGGACTATCTGGAGCACATCGACATCTATCACGACATGATCAAGATCTTCCATGTCAAGGATGCAGAATTCAACCCGACTGGTCGACAAGGAGTTTATGGTGGTTACCAGTCTTGGGTCAACCGTGCAGGTCGTTTCCGCTCTCTCGGGGATGGACAGGTGGACTTCCCAGGGATCTTCTCCAAGATGGCTCAGTATGACTTTCCAGGCTGGGCAGTGCTGGAGTGGGAATGTTGTCTGAAGCATCCCGAACAAGGTGCTGCGGAAGGTGCTCCCTTCATTCAACGCCATATCATCGAGGTTACCGAAAAGGCCTTTGATGACTTCGCGGATGGTGGGACAGATGAGGCAGCGAATCGGCGGATGCTGGGTCTAAACTAAAAGGCAGTCTAGCTACCGAAAACACAATGGAACACGGTCACGCACACCATGTTGGTGATTACAACCGAGCTTTTGCGCTGGGGGTAACGCTGAACTTGGGATTCGTGATCGTAGAGTTCTTTTTCGGGTTACTCTCAGATTCGCTCGCTTTACTGGCAGATGCTGGTCATAACCTGAGTGATGTTGCAGGATTACTGCTTGCCTGGGGCGCAAGTTATCTGGCAAAAACTCCTGCCACAGCAAATCGAACTTACGGATGGCGCAAGGTGCCTGTGATGGCTTCCTTATTGAGTTCGTTGATGCTGCTGGTTGCCACAGGTGCCCTTGGCTGGGAAGCCTTTCAGCGACTCTTTGCACCACAATCGGTGACAAGCTTGACCGTCATTGTGGTGGCTGGAGTTGGAGTGCTGGTCAATACAGTGACGGCTCTGCTGTTCGTGAGTGGTCAACACCATGACCTCAATTTACGGGCTGCTTTTCTGCACATGGCGGCGGATGCGGGGATCTCACTAGCGGTTGTGCTTGGTGGGCTGCTAATGCTTTGGCAGGAATTGCCCTGGGTTGATCCAGTCCTGTGTCTGCTGGTGGCCAGTTTCATCATTTTCAGCAGTTGGAGCCTACTCAAAGATTCCCTAGATTACGCATTGGATGCAGTACCTCGAAACATTGATGTACAAGGCATTCGCCAGTATCTGGCTAACTTGGAACAGGTAGACCGTCTGCATGATCTGCATGTTTGGCCGTTGAGTACCAGTGAGGTCGCACTGACCGTTCATTTGGTGGTACATCAGCAATCACTGGACAACGGCTTGCTCCACCAGATTCAGCAGCATCTGCATGATCACTTTGAGATTGAGCATGCAACCATCCAGCTTGAATCCTCGCTCGAAGAATCAAACTGCCTGTTGGCTCCGACAACCTGCCACTGATCAAAGAATCCATTTATCACTACAACAAATTCTTGGAGGATTACATGTCGATTGAAGCGCATGAAACCAATTCGAACTTCCGACGCATTCCCTATGGAATGGTGGGTGGTGGAGAAGGCGCCTTTATTGGAGCAGTACATCGCATTGCGGCTCGCATTGATGACCGTTTTGAGCTGGTTGCAGGGGCTTTGAGTTCAGAAGCCGAGCGTTCGAAGCGCTCCGGTCAAGCCATTGGAATTACCTCGGATCGTTGTTACGGAAGCTACCACGAAATGGCTCAGCAGGAAGCGGCTCGTCCTGATGGAATTGAGGCAGTCGTGATCGTTACCCCAAATCATCTGCATGTCCCGATTGCCAAAGCCTTTCTGGAAGCTGGGATCCACGTGATTTGTGACAAACCGTTGGCTGCTCATCTTGCGGACACCGAGGGACTATCTGAACTGGTTAAGGAGAAAGGTCGTCTTTTTGCCGTAACTTACAACTACAGCGGTTATCCGTTGATTCGACATGCTCGTGAAATCATCGCTAGTGGAGAGCTTGGAAAGATTCGGGTGGTTCAAGCGGAATATCCGCAGGATTGGCTGAGCGAAAAGTTGGAAGACACCGGGCAAAAGCAAGCTTCCTGGCGAACAGATCCGAATCAGGCCGGAGGAGGTGGATGTCTTGGAGATATTGGAACCCATGCCTTCCATTTAGCCTGTTTCGTCTCGGGACTTGCGCCAGTGAGTGTGTTGGCAGACCTGAATTCCTTTGTTGATGGAAGGCAGCTCGATGATAACGTCCACGTGCTGCTACGCTTTGAAGGGGGCGCCAAAGGTATGCTTTGGGCTAGTCAAGTGGCCCCTGGAAATGAAAATGGACTACGTCTGCGGATTTATGGAGAAAAAGCCGGCCTGAGTTGGTCTCAGGAAAACCCTAATTATTTAACGTTCTCCCCTCTTGGGGAAACTTCTCGCCTGCTTGGACGAGGCGGTCCTGGCCTGACAGGTGCGGCTGAAAGGGTCACCAGAATTCCACCAGGGCATCCTGAGGGCTACCTCGAAGGTTTTGCTACCATCTATCGTGAAGTGGCTGATGCAATTGAAGCCAAGCGTAACGGAAAAGATGAACCAGATGAGGTGATTTTCCCCGATCTGGAAGAAGGTCTACAAGGGATGCGCTTTGTTGATGCCGTGTTGCGTTCCCACAAAAATGGCGGAGTGTGGACTTCACTAAACAGCTGACATTTTCCCTTTCCAACCTCCATTCTATCTGATTGTGCAAGTGCGAAATTTGTGTTCGGCGTATTTTTTTCTTTCTTTTGTTTAGTTTTACGTTTACTAATTTAGCGCCTTGCGCAACAGACCGGAGTCGATTCCGGAGCCTGGAACAAGCGACAACTGTTCACCCGGAATCATTTCAGATCGGGTGATGGGATCTCCTTAACAAGAGAGGAATCATGAAAAAGGGATGGATCAAGTCAATGCTGCAGACCGCAGCCGGTGCTGCACTAGCGCTGACGGTCATGGCGGCGCCAAGCCAGAAGGCTCAAGCCCAAAGCCTCACTCTATGCTGGGCAGCGTGGGACCCTGCAAACGCTTTGGTTGAGATGTCCAAGGACTTCACAGCCCAGAGTGGAATCGAAATGAACTTCGAGTTCGTGCCCTGGCCCAATTATGCTGACCGAATGCTAAACGAACTGAACTCCGGCGGTAAACTTTGTGACCTGCTGATTGGAGACAGTCAGTGGATCGGTGGTTCTGCTGAGAATGGACACTACGTTAAGCTAAACAGCTTCTTCGATAAGGAAGGCATCTCAATGGATGACTTCCTGCCAGCAACTGTTTACGCCTACTCTACCTGGCCAAAAGGAAGCCCCAACTACTGGGCTCTGCCGGCGATGGGTGATGCCAATGGCTGGGTCTACCGAAAGGACTGGTTCTCGCGGCCGGCGCTACGTTCAGAATTCAAGTCCAAGTACGGACGTGATCTGGAGCCGCCAAAGACCTGGACAGAGATGAAGGACATTGCCGAGTTCTTCCAGGGGCGAGATATTGACGGGAAGCGTGTCTATGGTGCTGCGATCTTCACTGAGCGTGGATCTGAGGGAATCACAATGGGTGCGACTGGTGCTCTCTACTCCTGGGGTTTCAAGTACCAAAATCCTAACAAGCCCTATGACATGGAAGGCTTTGTTAACTCACCGGATGCTGTGGCAGCGCTGGAATTCTACAAGGAACTCTACAAGTGCTGTACTCCTCCAGGCTACACCGATAGCTACATGTCAGAAGGACTGGATGCGTTCAAGTCCGGACAGGTTGCTATGATGATGAACTGGTTCGCTTTCTTCCCAGGTCTCCACAAGGACCCTGTAGTGGGTGGTGACAAGATCGGATTCTTCGTGAATCCAGGTCAGAAAGTAGAAGCTTCTACATTGGGTGGACAGGGAATCTCCGTGGTTTCCTACTCCGAGAAGAAGGATCAAGCCTTGGAGTACATCAAGTGGTTCGCTTCCCCTGAAGTTCAGAAGAAGTGGTGGTCATTGGGTGGATATTCTTGCCACAAGTCTGTTCTTTTGGATCCAGGCTTTGCTAACACCCAACCGTTTGCTGCAGACTTCCTGAAGGCGATGGATGGAGTTCAGGATTTCTGGCAGGAGCCTGCTTACGCAGAACTGCTGCTAGCGATGCAGAAGCGCGTGCATGACTTTGTGGTTGCTGATCAAGGAACCGCTCAAGAAGCACTCGACAAGTTGATTGAAGACTGGACAGAGACCTTCGAAGACGAAGGCAAGCTCTAAGATGAATTCACAGGAATTCACTGTTACTAGCAGTTGAATTCCTGTGATCAGTTTCAATTAAACGGAGCCCGATGCCTCGTCCTTCCATACTTCAAAAAATTGCTTCCTCTGCAGCTGTTGCGACACCTGCGCCCGTTGCCAGGCAAGTCAGAGGGCTGTCAGATCGAGCCATTGCCTGGCTCTTTGTGACTCCAACAATCCTACTGTTGTTGGCGATCAACATCTTCCCGTTGATTTGGACCATCCAACTATCCTTTACCAACTACAAAGCGAACCGTGCTGCCCGCGGTGAAAAGTTCATTGGCCTCAGAAACTACGAGCGTGTGCTGGGTGATGCAGATATCTGGATCACCTTGCAGACGACCGCACACTTTCTCATATGGACGATGCTGCTGCAGGTACTGCTAGGCTTTGGCCTAGCTTGGCTGCTGAACAAGCAATTCAAAGGACACTCTTTCTGGACCACGCTGATCTTGCTGCCAATGATGCTTTCACCGGCAGTAGTGGGAAATTTCTGGCGCTTTCTCTATCAACCCCAGATCGGTCTTTTCAATTACATCATCGCCTTCTTCACAGGCGCTGATCCTTCTTCTTTTGAGATGTTGGGGGATGTAAACTTAGCACCCTGGTCCATCGTGATAGTCGACACATGGATGTGGACACCCTACATCATGCTGATCTGCCTAGCAGGCTTGCGTTCAATCCCAGACTACATCTATGAAGCGGCAGAAGTAGATCGGGCATCAAAGTGGCGACAGTTTTGGTCAATTACTATACCAATGATCCTGCCTTTCTTGATGCTTGCGGTGCTTTTCCGAGCTATCGAAAACTTCAAAATGTTCGATTTAGTTGTTCAACTTACTAACGGAGGCCCTGGCTCAGTGACTGAACTAGCTTCGATAAATCTAAAGCGAGAGGCTTTTGAGAAGTGGCGGACTGGATACTCTTCAGCCTTTGCCATCATTCTTTTTGTGACAGTCTTTGGCGTGGCGAACATCTACGTCAAAGCTCTCAATGCGGTGAAGCAACGATGAGTTCCGCACCTCCACACGAAAAGCCCTGGGGCAAGCGATTAGCTGCTGGACTAGTTATTCTGTACGCATTGGTCAGCATCATTCCGCTGATTTGGATATTCCTAACGGGCTTCAAGTCACCCCAGGATTCGATCAGCTATCCTCCCAAGATGGTGTTCTCCCCAACCATGGAAGGCTATGTAAACGTCTTCACTACTCGAACTCGGCAAACTCCAGAGTACATGGAAACATTGCCGCCTCCGGAAACCTGGTACGATGAGTTGGTGCGCTCACGAAGCATGGTGATCGCAGGGCCTTCCAAGTTTGGGCAACGCTTCTTGAATTCCATCATCATCGGCTTCGGTTCTACCTTTCTTTCGGTCTTCCTGGGAACTCTGGCGGCCTATGCCTTCTCACGCTTTAAGATTCCGCTCAAAGACGATCTGATGTTTTTCATCCTCTCCACCCGGATGATGCCACCAATCGCTGTGGCGATTCCCATCTTTTTGATGTATCGCGAGTTGGGCTTGGCAGATACGCATCTAGGAATGATCCTCCTCTACACGGCTGTCAACATCTCCTTGGCGGTCTGGCTTCTGAAGGGCTTCATTGATGAGATTCCGCGGGAATACGAGGAAGCTGCGATGATTGATGGCTACTCTCGTTTCCAGTCTTTCCGTAAAGTGGTCTTACCCCAGGCAACTACAGGCATAGCAGCAACCGCAATATTCTGTTTGATCTTCAGTTGGAACGAATATGCCTTTGCCCTCCTACTAACCTCAGGCACCGCTCAGACAGCACCACCTTTCATTCCAACCATCATTGGGGAAGGTGGACTAGACTGGCCTGCGGTAGCAGCTGGCGCAACACTCTTCCTGGTACCCATCGTTTTCTTCACGATCATGCTCCGCAAGCATCTGCTACGTGGAATCACTTTCGGCGCCGTCCGCAAATAAAGAGGAGCTGGATGTCAGAGAACACAACATTGAGCCTTCGGCGCTACTTTCGAAGAAATTTCTGGGAGTGGATTGCTACAGTGATCATCCTGTTTGGGGTGGTGATGTTGATGCAGCCCTTTTTGCTCGTGCTTTACACCTACTCCTTCGTGGTGATCCTCACAGGCACCGTTTTGTTCATTATCGTGAGCCACTTCCCGGAATAACAAATGGCCGAGATTCAAGTCAGTCGCCTGAAAAAATCCTTTGGGGAGTTTGTTGCGGTCCAAGACTCCAGCTTCACGATTCAAAACGGCGAATTCTTCGTGATGTTGGGGCCCTCTGGGTGTGGAAAGACAACAACGTTACGGATGATTGCTGGATTGGAGTTGCCAACTTCTGGTGAGATTCGGCTGGATCAGGAGGAAGTTACTTTCCTACCAGCGTCTCAACGAGACATTGCGTTTGTCTTCCAGTTGTTTGCGCTCTATCCCCACATGAATGTGCGGAAAAATCTGGCTTTCCCATTGAAGTGCATCGGGATCCCTTCTTCAGAAATCAAGCAGCGAGTTGAAGAAGCGGCTCGTCTACTGAGAATTGATCATCTGCTGAATCGTTCTGTCTCCGGGTTATCTGGTGGTGACCGTCAACGCGTAGCCCTCGGAAGAGCGATCATTCGTCGCCCGAAAGCCTTCCTGATGGATGAACCTCTTGGTGCTCTTGATGCTGAATTTCGTAATTTGATGTGCCAGGAACTGAAGGGATTGCATGACCGAATTGAGGCAACGACGGTTTACGTCACGCATGACCAACTGGAGGCGATGGCGATGTCTGACCGGATTGCGGTGATGAATCACGGTGTGATTGAGCAGTTGGGGACTCCAAGCGAGATCTACAATAAGCCAGCAACCATGTATGTCGCTGATTTTATCGGATCTCCACCGATGAACTTGCTCACCTTGCCCAATTCGCTGGAGCCTGGACAAACGGAGATCACTCTGCCAGGCGAGGGTTGTGGAACACTTCGTTGTCCTGCGTCAACACAGGGTGTTCAAGCAGACAATCTTGTCTTGGGTGTTCGCCCGGAACACTTACTTCCAGAGCAGAACGGTCCCCTACCAGGAGAAATCAGTGTCGTCGAATACATGGGAACCACCCAGATCTTGACCATCCAGACTCCTTACGGACAAGCACTTTCTCGCGTTCGTAGCACTCATTCATTTGGGGAAGGACAATCAGTGCGATTGAATTTTGCTGCTCAGCGAGCCTCTCTGTTTGACAAGAGTGATGGCAAAGCATTGCCCACGGAGGTGACTCATGGCTGAGATCGCTCTCCAGGGAATACAGAAGCGCTTCGGGGATACGCTTGCTATCAACAACCTTGAGTTGACCATTGGAGATGGAGAACTGGTCGTTTTGTTGGGCCCTTCGGGAGCTGGCAAGACAACCACTCTCCGCTTGATTGCTGGATTGGAGGAGGCAGATTCTGGAAGTATTCGGATCAATGGCCTGGACATGACAAAGTCGCAACCCGCTGAGCGAGATGTTGCGTTTGTTTTCCAGCAATACTCGCTGTATCCACACCTAACGGTTCGGGACAACCTGAGCTTCCCGCTTCGCTCGCCAGTATCCGGTCTTTCAGAAGACGCTGTTGCCAGTCGGGTTGAGGAAATTGCGAAGATGGTGCGGATCAAACACAAGCTTGAAAATAAGGCCACGGCCTTGTCCGGTGGGGAGATGCAGCGTGTCGCGATTGGCCGGGCACTGGTACGAAAGCCAACCATCTATCTAATGGATGAACCGCTCTCCTCCCTGGATGCGAAGCTGCGAGCTGAACTGCGAGTGGAGTTGAAGCACATTCAGCAGAATCTTGGGGCAACGATCCTTTATGTGACCCACGACCAGGTGGAAGCAATGACTCTGGCTGATCGCATTGGTGTGCTCCGAGAGGGTGAACTGGTACAGCTGGGAACCCCCAAGGAAATTTTTGAACAGCCAAACAATACCTATGTGGCTGAGCGACTTGGGCAACCCTCGATCAATCTTGTGCCATTGAGTAATGAATGGCCCGTACAGGCTCCTGCCAACACCACACAGCTTGGATTGCGGACAGACCATGTTCAGTTGCATTCTGCAGATAAGCAGACCCAAGCCACGGTTCCAGCCCAAGTGCAACGTGTTGAATATCTTGGCGACCAGACCTACCTGCATCTGCTCTGTGCAAGACAGAATCTCACCTTGCTGGCGGATCCAGCAACCTTGCTGAAGGAAGGTGACGGGGTAGCCCTTGAATTGGTGCAACCTCTTTTCTTCGACCAATCCGGAAATCGTTTGTCTGCTTGAGGGCAAGGCAACTTGATGGGGAAGCTACAGATGACTCCAGACTTACTTAGATCGTTACTTCAAGGAACTGCAGAAGCAGTGATTGCCCAAGCTGAACACCTCACGGCTTTGGATCAAGCTATTGGTGATGGTGATCACGGCATCAACATGAAGAGAGGCCTGGAGAACGTGCTCGCTGATTTGGAAAATATCACAGCCAAACCACCAGCCGAGGCTCTTAAAGCGGTAGGCATGACCATGGTGATGAAAGTCGGTGGAGCCTCTGGTCCACTCTATGGCACCCTGGCGGTGACGCTGGGTAAGGAATGGCCAACAAACGATGAGCTAGACTCGGCGAAATTGGGCCAGATGCTCGCGGCATCCATCGAAGCTTTGAAGAAACGAGGAAAAGCAGATCTTGGAGCCAAGACCATGTTGGATGTGCTGGCTCCAGTCCAGCAAGCCTTGGAAGCAAATAAATCAATGACGGAGATCTCTGCGATTGCCCAGCAAGCCGCAGAAGCCACAATTCCAATGAAAGCAACTCGCGGACGGGCTTCCTTTCTGGGTGATCGTTCCATCGGACACATGGACCCTGGGGCCTATTCCTCTGCATTGATAATTCAAACTATCTGTCAACTTCTGGAAGAGAAATCATGAGTAACGTGGGCATTGTGATCGTTTCACATTCTCAGCAGGTCGCTGCGGGTACGGCTGAAATGGTGCTGCAGATGGTGGGAGATGAAGTTCCTCTTGCCTGGTGTGGTGGCAACCCTGATGGTGGTTTGGGGACAAGTGTAGAAGCGATCATGGAAGCCATCTCTAAAGCCTGGTCAGATTCTGGAGTAGCCGTAATGGTTGATCTCGGTGGAGCTGAAACAAATAGTGAGATGGCGATTGAAATGCTACCTGCCGAACGACAAAAGAAAGTTGTGATCTGCAATGCCCCGATTGTCGAAGGGAGTGTCATCGCAGCGACGGAAGCATCTGGTGGTGCAAGCCTGGAAGAAGTCAAAAGCTCAGCAGAAGAAATGTGAGGAGGCATGACTGAAGAAAATACCTGGACTTCTGAGGGTGCGGTAGAAATCACTCATGATGTGGGTCTACATGCGAGGCCCTCTGTAAAGTTGACCAAGCTCGCCAAGCGCTTCTCAGCACGGATTGAAATCGCAGCTGACTCTGAGGGTCCTTGGATCGATGCCAAAAGTATTGTCAAGGTGATGGGAGCCAAAATGCCGCAGGGAACCATTCTGCAATTGAGAGCCACAGGAACAGACGCTCAGCCTGCCGTGGAGGCTTTGATTGATTTGGTCAATCAGGATTTTGAGGAATCACAGGATGCCCAGTCAGCCTCAGCTTAAAGGAATCAGTGCAGCTCCTGGTCTTGCTCAGGGTGCGGCATTCTGGGCGGAGGCGCCTGCCGTAGTAGATTTTGCAGACTCCTTGAAACCCACGATTGATCTAGCGGAAGCCCTGACGTTGGCCAGTAGCCAGTTGGTGGAGTTGATGGAGCGAGTCGAGGGAGACGACGCAGAAATCCTCGAGTTTCAGCTTGCGATGCTCGAAGATGAAGCTCTCACTGATCCAGTACGTCAGGCTTTTGCAGCGGGTACGACATTGATTGAAGCCTGGCAACAAACCCTGGACGAACATGTCACAGACTACGAGCAAAGTGAAGACGAGTACTTTCAGGCACGGGCCAGTGACCTACGTGATATTCGTGACCGAGTCCTCAGGATTCTACGTGGAGAAACAGAAGCTGCGATCCCTGAGGGAGCGATCCTGCTCGCAACCGATTTAACTCCCAGTCGCTTTCTCAGCCTAGATTGGAACAAGGGTGGGGGAGTGGTCTTGCGGGAAGGTAGCCCTTCAAGTCATGTAGCCATGCTAGCACGTTCCCGTGGGGTGCCGATGTTGGTAGGCATTGGAGACCTCCAAACTGGAGCTTTCCCAGATCAAACCAGATTGTTGCTGGATGCGGATGAAGGTGTGCTGCACGTAGATCCTTCCACAGAGGAAACCCAAGCCTTTGAGCATAAGCTGCAAATAGCTGTAGAGGAAGCAGAACGACTAGCCCCTTTATTGAATCAACCCGCGCAAACTTTGAATGGAACATCGGTTCAGGTACTGATCAATGTGGCGCTGCCAGAAGAATTGGCAAAACTCAATTCAGCGCATTGTGATGGAATCGGCCTGATGCGTTCAGAATTTCTGTTTCACCATGGGCTACCCAGCGAAGAATCACAATACCGATCCTATCGAAAACTCTTGGAATGGGCTGGAGAAAAGCCAGTAACGATTCGTACTCTTGATGCAGGCGGTGACAAGCCTCTGCCCGGGCTGGAGCAACCAACTGAAAGTAACCCGTTTCTTGGTCTACGAGGACTCCGACTTTCCCTACGACAACCAGAGGTCTTCCGAACTCAACTCCGTGCACTGTGCAGGGCAGCTGTTCATGGAAATCTGAAGGTGATGGTGCCGATGGTTACTGTCCCTGATGAATTACATTCGACCCGGGAATTATTGGAAGATGTTTGTGCCGAACTTACCACAGAAGGTACTGAATTCCATAAGCCAGTTCTCGGAATGATGGTAGAAGTCCCCGCTGCTGCTCTGGCTCCTGAGTTGTTTGCTGATGCTGCGTTCTTTTCAATTGGTAGTAATGATCTGGTTCAATATCTGACAGCTAGTGCACGCGACCTTCATCATGTTGCAGATCTGGCAGATCCTGGCCATCCAGCAGTCTTGCGAGTCATTAGAGAATTAGCGCAGCATTGCGCTCGTTCCGGCCAAGAGTTGAGCCTTTGCGGAGATATGGGTAGCGATCCGAATTTCATCGCACAGTTACTGGAAGTGGGCTTGCGTAATTTGTCAGTGGCACCAGCCCGCTTGGGGAAGACCAAGTGGACCATTCGTGAAACCAATCTGGAGGGGGTGTGACAACGGACTCAAAAGCCCAGTTAGTTGCCCAGTACAAGCAGATTCTCTCAGAAATGCTAAGCAATCGCCCTTCCGGAACCCGACAGCGACTGGCGACAATGCTGCGCAAGAATCGTAGTTTTATCTCCCAGATTTCCAATCCCAGCTACGCCACACCCATCCCGGCTCGTCATCTGGATATCATCTTCGAAGTTTGCCATTTCTCTGAAAAAGCTCGTCGAGACTTCTTATACTACTACGACCAGGCGCACCCTGGTAGACGTCACAGTCCAAATTACCAGCACCAGGAGGCGCATCGAGAGGGGCTGCGATTTCGTCGGATGATGTTATACTTACCAGATCTAGGAAGCGATGAAGCCAACAAAGAACTCGATGACCTGATACTGGAAACCGCCCGTCGGTTAAGTCACCTGTTACAGATTTCTGAGCGCTCCTGAAAGCGTGCTGATCTGTTCCCCATCCTCATTTCTTCCGTGGGAGAGACCATGAAAAAATTAATTAACGCTACCGATCAAGTACTTACCGAAAGCCTAAGTGGTTTTGTCTCCGCACATGCCGATTTGCTGGAGCTCGGTTCCGAGGGAAAATTTGTACGCCGCAAGCAACTCAAGCCTGGAAAGCCAGTCTTGATCTCTGGTGGAGGTTCCGGTCATGAACCTCTGCATGGTGGTTTTGTGGGGCATGGAATGCCGGATGCCGCCTGTCCTGGACAGGTCTTCACTTCACCGACTCCAGACCAAATGCTGGAAGCAA